>SDBT01008886.1_pt1 | contig 16345 bp, 15 predicted proteins | sample 2277101 | NCBI WGS metagenome assembly SDBT01 (sample SAMN10404973, study PRJNA504765) | marine sediment metagenome | isolation source: marine sediment core GS10_PC15, 103 cmbsf | place: Arctic Ocean: Southern Knipovich Ridge | collected 2010 | reverse complement strand
GTATTGATAAGGCATAAAGATGATTTGGTTTTGGCTACAGCTGTTGCAGCCAAAGAAAAAAAGGCCTTCATGGGGTTCTTCCCATTGATGGTTGAGTATAGAGAACGGTTATCTGCTGCAGGTAAATTTCCAGGGGGATTCATTAAAAGAGAAGGTCGTCTTTCAGATAAAGAGGTTCTTGGTTCTCGTTTAATTGATAGACCTATTAGGCCACTGTTCCCTCATTTTTATTTTAATGAGGTTCAATTAATGTCTACGGTTTTTTCTTCCGATGGTAAATTTCCTACAGATATTTTGGCTTTGATAGGTTCATCTTTGGCTTTAACTATTGCCCCAGAAATTCCATTTTTAGAGCCCATTGGTGCTGTTAGGGTTGGAAGGATTAAAGGGGAATGGAAGTTTAATCTTGGACAGGATGATTTAGAAAAATCGGATGTTAATATTACTATTGCGGGAACAAAAAATGGCATTTCAATGGTCGAAGGTCACTGTAATAGTTTGTCGGAGAAAGAATTGGTAGAAGCTTTGTTTCTTGCTCAGGATAAAATAAGGGAGCAGGTTGAGTGGCAGTTGGAAATTCAGAAAGATTTGGGAGTTTCAGTAAAGATTAAAGAAGAAGACAAGGCATCTTTTCTGGATTTGAAAGAAAAAGTACAAAAATTATTACCAAAAGATTTTGCGGAAAGATTGTTTGCTGAAGGTAAAGAAGAACAATCTAATGCGATGAGTTCATTAAAAGAGTCCATTGTAGAGAATTTTTCTGAGGAGATTAAGGCAGGGGATCTTCCAAAGTCAGAGCTTTTGTTTATCTTTGATCTGATTTTAAAAGATGTTTTACCAGATGTTATTGCAAAGAAGGGTCGTAGATTTGATAATAGAAAGTTTGACCAAATTCGACAACTTAGAATAGAGGTGGGCCTTTTGCCTTGTGCGCATGGATCTGCTTTATTTCAACGTGGAGAAACACAGTCTTTGGTTAGTGTAACACTTGGTACTGCTCGGGATGTACAAAGGGTAGAGCCTCTTATCGGAGAATCTATCGAGAAGACTTTCATGCTTCACTATAATTTTCCACCATTTTCTACTGGAGAGGTTAGGATGATTCGGTCTGTTGGCCGTAGAGAAATTGGTCACGGTCATTTGGCAGAAAGTTCTTTTTATAATGTTCTTCCAAGCAAAGAAGAGTTTCCTTATACTGTACGTTCAATTTCCGATGTTTTGGAGTCGAATGGTTCTAGCTCTATGGCTACAGTATGTGGAACCACTATGGCATTGATGGATGGCGGTGTTCCTATTAAGGATATGGTTGGTGGAATGGCTATGGGTATGATAAAAGATTCTTCCGGCAAATATCATGTTCTTTCAGATATTTTGGGATTAGAGGATGCTTTTGGTTTAATGGATTTCAAAGTGACCGGTACTGAAAAAGGTATAATGGCCGTTCAAATGGATATAAAAGAAAAAACTGGACTACCAAGAAAAGTTCTCGAAGATGCTTTGAATCAGGCGCTTGATGGACGACTTTATATTTTGTCTGAGATGAAGAAAGTGTTATCAGCACCACGTTCAGAGGTTTCAGAACATGCACCAAAGATTGTTTTCTATAAAGTTGAGCAGGATAAAATAGGAATGATCATTGGTCCCGGTGGTAAAAATATAAAAGAGATAATTGCTACTACCGGTGTTGAAATTGATATAGATGATGATGGAACGGTTAGGATTTATTCCAGAGAATCAAAGGCTGCTGATGAGGCGCTAAATATTGTTAAAGGTATCACCGGTGAAATAGAAGTCGGCGCAGTTTATAAGGGTAAAGTCAAAAGACATGCTGCATTTGGCATCTTAGTAGATTTGTTTCCTGGAAAAGGTGGCTTGGTTCACATTTCCTCAATTGATAGAGCTTTGCAAAGGGATTTGCCAAACCGCTACAGCATAGATTCACCAATAATGGTGAAAGTTATTGGCTATGATAGAGAGAGCGGAAGAATTCGTTTGGTTGCTCCGGAACTGAAAGAAAAAAAATAGCAGTACTGCTTTAATGGTTTTAATCAAACGGCTAGCTTTATATTCTTTGTCGTTATTTCTTTTTGTTTTTTTCCCATTTTGTTCTCGCAGGGAAACGCGGAGGGTTTCAGTTGATTTAAAGGAGTTTCCTCTTTTTATAGAAATGCCCCAAAATGTTACTGTTTTTGATAATTTGGGGCCGGTTTTATATGTGGCTTTTCAGAATCATTTTGAGCGAGTTGGTTTTGTGTTGCATACATGCAAAGAAGGGAACAATTATCTTAAATCAAAAATTGAGAATTTGCGTCATGATTCTAAATTTATTTCCCTTGATATCGTTCCATATGTATTTAAGGTTAATATTAGTGTAAAATGCTGGTTATTTGATTCTTCAAATGTTTTGATAGAAGAAAAGAGCTTTGAATTTTTTAAGTGGGTTCATAGACCAGAAGATGCGCTATTAAATTCCGATTTTTTGAATTTTCAATATAGAGAACTCCTTCAAAATTCGGTGCCAAAGATAGATCAATATTTTAGGAAATTTATATTACAGCGAGTTCAGAATGGAGATGCTAGAGTTTTTAAAACAAAGTAAAAACGCCTCTTTTTGGAACCAGTTTTCACTGTTTTGTTTTATCGGCAAATCTTACCCTTTATTGTTTTTTAGGCTATTGCATCAAAGTGATGTTTTTCCACAAAAACCGGAGTACGTAGATTTTGAAGAAGGAAATTTTCAGCCGATTGTTGCTAAATTGGTACAAAGCTTTCTAGGACAATCATCTTTTTATTTGTTGGGTAATTGTTTAGAGAAGAGTGGACGTAAAAAAGCGGAAATTTTAAAATTCATTCAGGATTATGAAGGTCCCCACGTTGTCTCTTTGTTTGTTTCTACAGATTGCTTTAAAGACAAGAAGACTCTACAAAAAATTTATCTGCCCGAGAGCTTAACCCAAAAGACATTTATGGAATTGGCAGCATTTTTTGATAAAGATTTTTCTTCTACTAAAAAGGTAATGATTGATCGAATTTTTAAATATGCAAAGACTATTTCTATTGATGAGGCTTGTCGGTTTTTAGACTATTTTGATCTAATTGGTCTGAAAATGACGGATCAATTAGATAAATGGATTGGATTGTTTCTTGAGCCAGAAAAGTCTCTATTTACATTGGCGGATTATTTTTTTGCTCGGAATAATAAATTTTTCACTTTGTGGAATAAAATATCTGATGATTATCCCGATTTGTTTTGGATAATGTACTGGTCCGATCAAGTTTGGAGGGCCTATTATGTGGTGAAGTTTCAAAGGCAGAAAAAATTTCAAGAGGCTAGGAAGGTTTCTCCACGACTTCCATTTGCGTTTGTAAGGCGATATTGGCGAGAATTCTCATCAGCGGAATTGGCTAAATCACATGATTTTTTGTACAAAGCCGATTTTGCAACTAAAACAGGAAGCAATTTTTGTTTTCTGGATCTATTTTTTTCTAATCATTTTTTGAAGAGATTTGCAAATGGACCTGTTAAGTTATATAATTAACTTCTTTTGCTTTCTTTTTCCGCTTGTCCGGTATCGCCTTGGCGAAGACGGATTAGCCCAGAGTGTTTTTCGAGAATGTTAATTCGAGAAAATTGTATCTGTCCTGAGAATTGTATCGAAGGGGGCAGCTACAATTTAAAAATCAAAAAGATCTTTGCAAGGTCCGTTAAAATTAAGGAGTCCAATAAATGAATAGAGTAAAGACAATTGCATTATCATGTGTGTTCGTATGTGGAGTTGTTAGTACGTCGGTAAGAATAAAAGGAGTTGAGCTTATTGTTACCGCTTCTGGAGACAAAACAGCAAAGCTTTGGGATTTAGATGGGCATTGTTTGGTAACTTTTCGGGGACATTCAGATTGGGTTTTTTCAGCAGCCTTTAATCCTGCAGGTGATTGCATTGTTACTGCTTCTGGAGACAAAACAGCAAAGCTTTGGGATCTAAGTGGCAATTGTTTGGTAACTTTTCAGGGACATTCGCGTGGTGTTAATTCAGCAGCATTTAATCCAGCAGGTGATTGCATTGTTACTGCTTCTAAAGATAGGACAGCAAAGTTGTGGGATTTATCAGGGCGTTGTTTGGCAATTTTTCAGGGGCATGAGGGCACTATTCGGTCAGCAGTTTTTAATCCAAGAGGTGATCGTATTGTTACTGCTTCAAAAGACAGAACAGCAAAGCTTTGGGATTTAGATGGGCGCTGTTTGGCAACTTTTCATGGGCATAGACGCCTTGTTCTTTCAGCAGCTTTTAATCCTACCGGGGAGCTTATTATTACCGGCTCAGAAGATTGTACAGCAAAGCTTTGGGATCTAAATGGAAGGTGCAGAGTTACTTTTCAGGATTCCGGAGGCCCTGTTTTTTCAGCAGCATTTAATCCATCAGGGGATCTTATTCTTACGGCTTCTTTTTTTAGTGGCTCAGCGAAAATTTGGGATTTGCATGGTAACTGTTTAACTACTTTTAAGGGTCATAGAGGTCTTGTTCTTTCAGCAGCTTTTAATCCAACTGGTAAGATCGTATTGTTATTTCTTATGTCGACAGTACAGCGGAACTTTGGGATCTAAATGGCAATTGTTTGGTAACTTTTCAGGGACATACGAATTATGTTTGCTCAGCAATCTTTAGCCCTCCGGATACAATTTTTCCCCTTCAGTGTCCATCTCAAACTCAACAAACAATCTCTAAACTAAAGCGACAAAGAGATTATTCTTTAGAAGACAGGTCTTTTTGTGTACCTTCACTTTGTATGCCACTTGTCCCTAGCTCCCAATTATTAAAAACAGAGGAAGGTTTGTCTTCGTTGGATGGTCATGGGTTTCATCCTACAGATAAAGCAGAACAAGATATGCTCCATTTTCATAGGTCTTTCTTACCAGAACCTTCACTTGGTTTAATGAAAAACGCATTACTTGGTGCAGCAATGAATGGGGACGATGAAGTTGTCCAACAATGTATTCGCCAATGTATTCGCCATGAAGAATTGCTTGCTGTTTGTGATCCTGAAGGACGAACAGCGTTGCATTTGGCTGCAAAATGGGGTCATGCAAATGTTGTACGGTTGTTGCTAAAATACAATCTGCCTGTTGACATTTCGATTGTGTCAACTAAAAGCAGAGAAGATGGGTGGACCGCCTTGCACTGTGCAGTGTCCGATGGACACTACGAAGTAGTAACAGCGTTGCTCAGTTATCAGGCATCAGTTCAAGTTGCTGATGGAAATGGGAATACGGCGTTGCACTTAGCAGCAAGCCAACAAACAGGTTTTGTGATTTATATTATCAGAGAGCTTTTAAAACATGGAGCATCAACGACAAAGAAAAATAATCGAGAACAAACGCCGCTTGATGTTGCCATGGAGTGTGGTAATGAGTTGGTTGCAAATCTACTGCTTGATTGGCAAAGTTGCGCTACTTGTCCTGCAGAAATGGATGAACGTTGAGAAAAGCAGGAGGCTATGTGTTGTATTTGTTTGGAACCACTTGGTGGAATTCTTGGCTGGCGGGAAATTCGGCCGATTCAGATGATCCTTGTGGCCATCGAATACATGAAGAACATTCAGCCGGATTATATCGTTGTCCACTCTGCAATAAAGATCTTAACCGACAAAGACCGTGGATGAAGATTTACTAAAGTACAAAAGTTTAGAGCGTTGGAAAGATATTTTACAATAATTCATTTAATAAAAGGAGTTTCCAAAAATGAATAGAATAAAAACAATAGCATTAGCATGTGTGTTTGCATGTGGGGTTGTAAGTACACCGATGAGTGTAAGGGGAGTAGAGCTTATTGTTACTGCTTCAAACGATCACACAGCAAAGCTTTGGGATTTGGGCGGTAACTGCTTAGCAACCCTTAGAGGACATTCGGCGCATGTTAATTCAGCAGCATTTAATCCGGCAGGAGATTGCATTGTTACTGCTTCTGATGACAAAACAGTGAAACTCTGGGATTTGAATGGTAACTGCTTGACTACTATTATGGGACATTCAGCTTGTGTTGAGACAGCATTTTTTCATCCGGCCGGAGATCGTATAATTACTGCCTCTTGGGACAAAACAGCAAAGCTTTGGGATTTGTGCGGTAACTGTTTTGCAACTTTTATAGGACATTCAGGCCGTATTGATTCAGCATTTTTTAATCCAGCAGGCGATCGCATTGTTACTGTTTCTAGTGAGGACGGTACAGCAACGCTCTGGGATTTATATGGTAATTGTTTAGGAACCTTAAGCAATAAGGATTGTTTATTAGCAGTTTTTAATTCGGGCGACAATCAAATTCTTACCACTTTTAGAGATGGAACAGCAAGCCTCTGGGATTTATCAGGGCGTTGTTTGGCAATTTTTCAGGGACATACAAATTATGTTTGTTCAGCAGCTTTTAATCCAGTAGGAGATCGTATTGTTACTACTTCTTATGACAGAACAGCAAAGCTTTGGGATTTAGATGGTCGCTGCTTAGTAACTCTCCAGGGACATACAAATTCAGTTAATTCAGCATCTTTTAATCCAGTAGGAGATCGTATTGTTACTGCTTCTTGGGACAAAACAGCAAAGCTCTGGGATCTACGTGGTAACTGCTTAGTAACTTTTGAGGGGCATACAGACATGGTTAATTCAGCCGCTTTTAGTTCCCCAGAAATAATTTTTCTCGATGAAAATTTCTTTCGAACGCAACAAGCAGATACTTCAGAAGCTCCAGAAAGTTATTTATCTGTAGATGATTTGTTTCTTTGCATGCTTCAACCGGAAGTGGACCCGGTGTGTTTAATGGCGCCGAATGTTTCTGAAAATCCTGATCAGCAACCATTTGCCTATGAAGTGGATTTAGTTAATCTTTACAAGTCTCCCCTCCCAAGGCGTTCACTTGATTTAATGAGAAGAGCGTTATCTAGTTCATCACAAAAGCATTCACTGGACTTAATGAGAGGGGCATTATTTAGTGCGGCAATTGATGGGCGCTATGATGTTATTCAAGAATGTATTGGTTGTCATGAAGAATTGCTTGGCACTTGTAATCCTGAAGGACTTAATGTTTTGCATTTGGCTGCAATAGAAGGACATGAAGAAGTTGTAAGTTTTTTGCTAGAACACGATGTACAGGTTGATATCCCTGTGTTGGGTAGAGGTAGAAGAGCAGGATGGACTGCGCTGCATTGTGCTGTAGAAGCAGGGAATTACGAAGTGATGAAGGTGTTGTTTAGACATCAGGCTTCACTCGGTGCTGTTGATAAGTATGGTAACACTCCATTGCATCTAGCAGCAGCCCAACAAAAAGTTGGTATTGTCAACGCGCTTTTAACACAGGGAGCACCAGCGACAAAGGAAAATGCTAGAGGTCAAACACCATTTGATGTTGCCGAAGAACGTGGTAATGAGTTGGTCGTAGGTGTATTGTTTGGTTGGCAAAGTCGTGCTATTTGTCCAGAAGCAAGGGTCGAACGTTGTGAAGAGCAAGAAGATACGTGTTGTATTTGTTTGGAACCGCTTGAGAACGATCATCCTCTTGTGGCCGGCCTTTCAGCTGATATTGCCAACCCTTGTGGTCATCGAATACATGAAGAATGTTCGGCAAGGGTGTATTGTTGTCCACTTTGCAATAAAGATCTTAACCAACAAAGTCCGTGGATGAGGATTTACTAAAGTTGTCAACTACGATCTGATTTTCAAGAGGATTGAAGTTGGTCAGAATTTAAAAACTATTTTTTTGTGCGATCGGGTATAAGTATACTTGTTGTAGTATTAAAAAGACATTTTGTAATCGGCGAATTGGGGAGAGGTTGATTATGGCTATTTATTTTAGAAAGCAATTTTTTACCTTTTTAGTTATAGCTTTTGTAAGCGTTGAGGTTGCTTGTGCGGTAAAGGTTAATACTAAGAATAATAGGGGATCCCTCACTACTTATTCATTTAATGATTTTAAGAACCTTCCGTTCTTTTCACTTTTAATACTGTTTTTAAGTTTGGGTCTTTTTTATGTACCGAGAACTAAGGTTAGGGAGCGCAGGGGGTATTTAATGCCTTATTCTTTTGATGATTACAGGAGGCTTCCTTATTTTTGGGGGTGTGTTAAAGAAAGGAGGCTATTTCCATTTAAAGAATATATAATTCCTCGAAATTTTGATCCGTCTGCAATGCTAAAAAGGGAAGCGGAAAAAATATTTGAATCTCTTCTACCTGTAGAAGATTTAAAATTTCGAATAATTGATATGTCGTATAAGGATTATGACGCATTCTACCTTTTTTTTGATATTGGAATGAATTGTGTCATTAACAAAGAATATTTTGAAGGTAAAGTTAAATCTTACTTTAGGAGAAGAGACTTTTCATTAATGCCGTTTCCAGGTTTGTTTTATTTATTGGAGCGTGGATTTGAAAATGTTGGGGCTATTAGTAGTATTACGGTAAAAGGGAAACCGAATAAATTTTTTAAAGATCAATCTCTTGTAAATTTTGATTTCGAATTTAGAGAAATTATCATACAATCCTTACCTGTAATTTTTGCTCTTACTGAACCTCCAAGATATTTTTTAAATATGGATGATTACGGTAAGCTTAATTTGCTTTTTAGATTGTTTTGTGGAGTAAGAGATTTAACCACCGACCCTTTCAATCCTGAGTCTAATAAAGTGGATAGAATTAACTGGCAAAGACGTTTGTTGTCAGTGTTTACTATGACAGGTGATTCTATTGAACAAGCAACTTCCAATATTATACAAACGTTTGGAGGTTCAAAAGAAGATGTTAGTAGTAGGTTTGCCCCAGGCGGAGAGTTACATTCAAAGTTGTTGGATTTTTTTGATAAGGTTATTGCAGAGGTTTGGTGTGCGGTTTTTGACTTTTCTGATGAATTTTCAAGCCCTATACCAAGGCGTCCTATAACTCAGTCGAACTCAGTTGAACCACAACATTTTCAAGGTCGTGCTTCTAGACCTGCTTCAGCGACATCACCTTTAACACCAAAACGAAAAGATATTAAAGGGAACTGGTGATAAAACTCTTAGTTTTCTACTAACCAAGAGTTAGCCGCCACATCCGCCTGTCCGGCGTGGCCAGTCTTTGCTAAAGCTCCGGTAGGCACGGCTTTAGCGTAGACGGATCCGCCCTGAGTGATTTGCCTTGCGAATTGAACCTGTCCCGAGTAATTCCGAAGGAATTGTATCGAAGGATCGAAGGGGCGAAGGAGCGTAAAAGGGTTCATGGTAAGCTAGATTATGCTAACCAAGGGTTGCTGTTTTAGAAGAAAGCCGTGTACAAAATCGATTCCATATTCTTGAAAGAAGATTGGCGATATTTGCTGCAAAGCTTTGGTTTACATCGTTTTCATTCTCTTCTCCTCCAAACAGTTTTGCTAAAGGAGAAGGTGTTTTAGGATGTATCAACTTTATTTTGCCTTCAACCGTTACACCTTTTTCTACTAGTAGGTTTGTGATGGTTTCTTTCGCGTCGGACAACGACCCAAGCTTGTCGACAAGTTTTAGTTTAAGCGCCTGATTTCCTGTAAATATTTTTCCATCGGCCCATATTGTTTGGTTTTTTGTATCGAGGCCTCTTTCTTTGGCGACGTCATTTATAAATTGTTGGTAAGTGTCATCGGAAAGTCCTTGCAGTAGTTGTGTTTCCTCTGGTGTGCGTTCTCTTGTCATGCTAAGTATGGTTTTATATTTTCCAGATTTTATTTCATCTATTTTTACGTTAAAACGTTCTAGTAATTTTTCAATGTTTGGAAGCATCCATCTTGAACCAATACTTCCTACTAATGAAGATGGATTGGCGATAATTTGGTTTGCCATGCAGGCTATGTAATATCCGCCAGAAGCACAAAGGTCGTCAACTAAAGCGACTATAGGTTTTTCTTCTTTAAATTTTTTAAGCTCGTTAAATATTGCTTGAGATGATCCGGGAAGTCCGCCGGGAGACTGTATTTTTAGAAGTAGGGCCTTGATTTCCGGTTTTTTCTGAAATTTGTGGATTTGTTTAATTATAAAGCTAGAGTTATCGATTGTTCCAATTTTTATACTTCCCACATGTGTGTCTGGAGATACGTAAGATTTAAATTGTTTTTTAAGGTTGCCTAGAAACATAGGCAGAACTTGCAGTATGATTATTAAGAAGAATAAGTTTTTTAGAAGACTAGAAAATGAGAACCCTTTAACTTTTTGTTTTTCATTATTATTCATAACTTTCCTTTTTTGTTAAATCAAAAAACTACATCCGTCCGCCCTGAGTGATTCGCTTTGCGAATTGTATCGAAGGGTACGGGAAAGTTTTTCCTGTGATTAATTCAAAGTGGCATTGTTCGATTGTTGTCAGTATATCGTTATGTTTTATTAATTTAAAGATAAATTGAAATTGTCGTCGGGGCGATTTTTTGTTTATGAGATGTTTTTATTTTGTTAACATCTAAATTTAGTTAGTTTTGACCACTATAATTTACGAAAGGGTAGAATGGGTAAAAGTGTGATCTTTTTGCTTTTAGTTGTAGCTTTGACTTTTGTTTCATGGAAAGTAATTGCAGAAAAGTTGCTTGAAGACAAAAGTGGATTATCAAAAGGGGATACTTTACTAGTTGCCCATAGGGGACTATCTGGTTCTCATCCTGAAAACACCTTGGCAGCTTTTGAGGCTGCTTTTAACAAGGCCTATATGATTGAACTTGATGTGCATCTTACTAAAGATAAAGTTTTGGTTGTTATGCATGATGATACTTTGGACCGTACAACCAATGGAAAAGGGAAAATATCAGATTTTACATTGGAGGAGATAAAAAAGTTGGATGCTGGAAGTTGGTTTGGAGAAGAATTTGCAAATGAGAAGGTTCCAACGTTGGAGGAAGTTTTAGGAGTTATTAAAGGTAAGATAAAACTGAACATTGAAATAAAAGAGGCAGAAGATAAAAGTCTAAATTCGAAAACGGTGGAAGAATGCGTAAGTCTTGTAAAGAAATTTAATATGGTGGAAGATGTGATAGTCTCTTCTTTCGATCACGATATTTTGTCAAGTTTAAAAGAGTTTGCGCCGGAGTTTAGAATTTATTTACTTTTTTTTGGTTTGGTAGAGCAAGACAAGTTGTTAGATTACGCTAAAGATCGCAAGGCCGATGGTGTAAATGTTGACTCACCGTCGTTAACTTCTAAGATTATTGAAAATTTAAAAGGTGGTGGCTTGAAGGTAGGTGTTTACACTATAAATGATATTGACGAAGCTAAGAAGTTTCTAGAATTTGGTGTTGACTTTATCTATAGCGACATGCCGGATAAGCTGGTTTAAGTTCAAAATAGACCCGGAAACACAACCTTCATTACTGTTTTTTCTATTCCCTGTGTTTTGGGGAAGGCTTTTGGGTGCATAGGTGGTGTGTTGGGTGGAGGGGTGTCGGCATTGAGATATTTGTTGAGTTTCATTTTTCCTATCATTCCGTCTAGGTTTTTTAATAAAGGATAAGAATTCCATTTTTTTGGATTTTTATTGTCGAAGCCTTTGAATTGTTCAGTATCAATTATGGTAATTTTGCCTCCGTTGAACATAATTCTGATATTGTCGAACCAAACGTCTTTGTAGCCAAATCTTTTGATTAAAGTTTTAAGTTGAGATATGGCGGTGTTGGTGCAGTGGATCAAATTTTGTTCCGATTGTTTGGCATCCATGATATCTAGTTTCTCAGCAACCACAATATAGTTGTTGTCATTTAAATCGGGATTTTTTCCTGGGATGTGGTAAAGATATTTTTTAGGGATGACTATAAATTCAAAATTGTGTTGTGTGCAATAATCTCTCATTTGTGTGGCGCCTGTAACCCTGCTAATATTGCGGTCATTTGCTTTACTGCAATTTTTAGATTGAACGGTCAGTTTTAAAATATAACCAGGCAAATCGGAATGCTGACAAATTATTTGAAGATGGTCATGAACTTTTTTGGTTTTTATTATGAAAAATTGGCTTAATTCTTTTTCGGTGTAAAAGCTTGTTGGTTCGTTTGGTTCGAAGATAGGGTATTCTTTTTTTGCCAAAGCTTCCAAAATCCCGGTCTTTGAAAAAGTTGTATCCAATTTTGCTTGAACTTTTATTGGTGGTTTGTGTTGTCCTACGAATTTTGACTGTATTTCATTAAGAGTGAAGAGTGTTTGCGATGTGAAAAATATTGCTGGTGTTACAGCTGTGGCAAAGCATTTTTTCAGTATTTTTTTTCGAATCACCTTTTTGGTCACCATCTTTGGAAAAGTACATATTTTGTTTATCAAGCTAGAACAAGCTATCCATTTCTTTTTTGTTTGTCAAAAGGGTGCCAATCATATTAACTCTTTACAACCAGGAGGGCTTTGTGCTAAATTGCCAGTGAGGTATACAATTAGCACAAGAAAATTTCATAAAATTTCTTGCTTTTTTATTATTTATAGCAAAAATGAAGCAATTTCGAAGTTTTTAAATTGGCCGGTTTGTGCTAATTTGCCACGCGGGTATACAATTAACACAAGGGAGTAAGGATGTTTTTTAAAAGAGATTTATCAGATTCGCTTTTAAGATTTGCTAAGTTTCCTGTTGTTGCCCTTTTAGGGCCGCGGCAATCTGGCAAAACGACGCTGGTTAGACATGTTTTTAAAGAGCATGTTTTTGTTAATTTGGAAGACCCAAGTATGCGTGAATTTGCGATAAAAGATCCAAATCGATTTTTACGTGAATATGAAAATGATCATGGTATTATTTTAGATGAGTTTCAATATGTTCTTCAGATTCTTTCGTATTTACAAATTATTGTTGATGAAAAAAAGCGACCTGGATATTTTGTGCTTACCGGTTCTCAAAATTTTTTAATGAATCAGGCAATTACACAGTCGCTTGCGGGTAGGGTAGGTATATTAACGTTATTACCCCTTTCAGAGAAAGAGCGGATTGAAAATAATCTCTCTTCTGATGATAGCAATGAAACAATATTAAAGGGAGGATATCCAAGACTTTATGCGGAACATTTTTTACCTCAGGAATTGCATCCATCTTATATAAATTCCTATGTAGAAAGAGATGTTCGGCAGCTTATTAATGTTGGAAATTTAAGAAGTTTTCAAAATTTTATGAGATTATGTGCCGGACGTATTGGGCAACTTTTAAATATCACAGATTTGGCAGTAAGTTGTGGAATTAATAGAAAAACAGCAGAAGAATGGATCTCTTTACTTGAAGCAAGCTATATAATTTTTCTCTTAAAGCCATATTTTAAAAATTATAATAAACGTATGACAAAATCATCGAAATTATATTTTTATGATACAGGATTAGCGTGTTCTCTTTTGGGAATAAGGTCTGCAAAGGATATTAGATTGAGTCCTTTTCGGGGGCATCTATTTGAGGGTCTTGTAATTTCGGATTTTTATAAGCAATATTACAATATTGCGATTGAGCCGCCGCTTTATTTTTGGCGTGATCAAAATGGAAGAATTGAGATAGATTGTTTAATTGATTTGGGTATTAAGCAAATCCCCATTGAAATAAAAAGTGGTGAAACTATATCGGAGGATTTTTTCAGAAGTTTGTATCAATGGAATGAAATTGCAAAAGCGGGTCCTTCATACGTCTATATAGTATACGGAGGAGAATTGTCTCAAAAAAGAAGTGCTGGAAATTTGGTAGGTTGGAAAAAAGCAAGTAATTTGATATCGAAAATAGAAAGAACATCGAAAAGTTCAAAATAAATTTGCTGTGATCCAGCGATCTTTCCCTTCAAGGTCTTTATGTATGCAAATTGAATGAAAGCTGTATTTAGAAAGCAGTTTTTTTACGGTTTGCGTTTGGTTGAATCCTATTTCTAGGATTATTTGAGGAATTTGAAGTTTTTCAAATGTAGGGTTCTTTTGAAGGAAATTGGATGCGCCGCTTATGATTTTGTCATAAATTTCTAGTCCCATTTCGCTGTAAACAAGAGCTTTTTTATCTTCCCATTCTCGGACTTCGGCGCTTAAACTATTCCACTCTTTTTCTGAAAGGTAAGGCGGGTTGCTTATAATCATGTCAAATTTGATGTTTGGGAGAGAGCTATAAACATCTGAGACTGAGAATTCTACGTTTTCAATTTTGTTATGTTTTTTGTTTTCTTTTGCTAATGCAATGGCTTTGGGATTTATGTCGGAACCAATAACTTTAAATTTGGGAAATGCTTTTGCCAGAGTCAGGGCAATGCACCCACTACCTAATCCGATGTCGAGAATTGTAGGTGTGTCAGTAATTTGTGCGGGTGGAACTTTTTTTAATTGTTTTATTAGCCAGGAGCACCACTCTTCAGTTTCGGGACGAGGGATTAAGATTGGAGGTTTTACTATTCTTTCAAGATTTCAGAATGGAACAGTTCCCAAAATGTATTGCATCGGTTTTTTTTCTTTTATTCGATCATTAAGATGACGTTCCAGTTCTTTTTGCTCGCCTTCAGATAATTGAAACTCTTTTTCAAGAAGTAGAAGGGTTTTCTTTTTTTTTGTTACCTTTTCAAGTAACCACCATGCTTCCTGAAATGCCAGTTGCTCATCTTTACATATGGCGAGGAGTTTTGTGGCGATTTTTCTAGCGATTTTTAGAGCCTTGTTTTCCATTTTTACTTTTATTCTCCTAATAAATTTTGGACATACTCTTCCGGATCAAAAGATTTTATGTCTTCCAACTTTTCACCAAAGGTAACATAAAGAATCGGTAGTTGGAATTCTTTAGTGATAGAGAAAACGATCCCGCCTTTTCCCGTTCCATCTAATTTGGTAAGAACAAGACCGTTTAAGTTTGCTGATTCGTGAAATATTTTGGCTTGTTGAAATGAATTTTGTCCGATCATTGAATCAACTGTAAGCCAGGTGTTGGTTTGCTCGTTTGGAAGTTTACGACTAATAATTTTTCTAATTTTTTCTAACTCTTTCATGAGATTGACTTTTGTTTGTAGTCGACCAGCTGTGTCTATTATTAAATGGTCAAAACCTTCGGTGGAAAATTTGATGCACGCGTCAAATATAACCGCTGCAGGATCTTGGTTTTCTTTTCCGACAAAGACATCGACACTTATTTTTTTGCCCCATTCTTGTAGTTGTTCTACAGCAGCGGCTCGGAAGGTATCTCCTGCAACAAGAAGAACTTTTTTATTTTGAGTAGTTAGATTTTTTGCAAATTTTCCGGCAAACGTTGTTTTTCCACTGCCGTTAACTCCGACGAGGAGAAGAACTTTTGGAGTTTCATCGTTTTTGGAGTGTTGCTTTAGGTGGGCAAGCAAGTGAAGTACCAGTTCCTCTTTTATTTCTTTTCCAGAGTTAATTTTTTTATTTGCTACGTTTTCGCGTAATTTACTTATGATATTGCTGGTTGTTTTTGTTCCAACGTCAGCAGAAATGAGAAGCACTTCCAGCTCTTTTAAAAACTCGTCGTCTATTTTATTTCTTGAAAAAAGAGAGGTCGCTTTTGTTGTGAAAGTGCTGTAGAGCTTTTTTATTTTTTCTTTGATGAAGTTAAACATGGGATGCTTTCTTTTAGTTTTCCAATATGTGGTGAGTGATTTTAGAAGCCTTATTAAGGCGATAAAATCGTATCGAACCAAACACTTTGACATAAATATAACTTATTTTGAGAAGCTTGTGAAACTCCCCTAGTGAATTATATTCTGTGTTCTTTTTAAGAATAGCTTTAATCTTTTATAGTCGTTTCCTGTCAAGAGAGATAAGGTTTCATAGAACAGGTCGATCTTTTTTGCCCCGAAAGATTCTTCCGAAAGTTGTCTGACTATAGCTATTAGTAGTTCGTCAAGGTTTGGGATATTGTTTTCAAATCCAAATAGAAGGTACAAATAATCGGGTTTGGAGAAAAAGTCCTGCGATAATTTTTGACTTGTTTTTGTGATGAATGAGTGTATTTTGCATGGCGTTGGAGGGAGCTGGTAGTAAAGAGTTTGGAGCTTGTTGGTTTTGGGAGTAGTTTCGAGATAGCCAACAATTTGAACCCTGAAAGTTGTTTTCAAAAATTCAAATATTTGTGGTTGTTCTTTCATAAGCTCTTCTTCGGTTTTTTTGTATGGAAATGGATATCTCATTGGATCCATTGATCCCGTTTGAATTTGTGTTACTATTCCAAAAATTACTTGACCGGTTGTTTCTACCTGAATAAGAGATCCGAAGTTTGGGATATTGTTCCATTGCCAACATTGAGCAAGAAAATTATCAAGTGAGCTTTCTATTACTTCTGCAAATGGTTTGTTCATTACTATTCCATTTAAAAAAGAGTGAAACTATCAGCTCTGAGCTTATCGAATTATTTAATTTTTCGCATACTTCGATACAATTTTTTAGAATG
>SDBT01008885.1_pt1 | contig 16346 bp, 12 predicted proteins | sample 2277101 | NCBI WGS metagenome assembly SDBT01 (sample SAMN10404973, study PRJNA504765) | marine sediment metagenome | isolation source: marine sediment core GS10_PC15, 103 cmbsf | place: Arctic Ocean: Southern Knipovich Ridge | collected 2010 | reverse complement strand
AAACCATTGCTGTATTAGCAGCCTTGAGACACCTTGAATCCTACTATCGCAATACGCAAGGCTGGAATGATTACAACAACAAGATTCAGCCAATGCTTATAGGTATAGACCGTGATGTTGCCGAAGCTGCTACAGCTGATACAATGGAGATGAAAGGATGAGCAACCATATAGAAAAGCGCTTTGTAAATCGGTCTTACAGAAGCAGTAAGCTCGTAAAGGAACGTGCAGATAAGGCAAAGGCCAATGCTGATAAAAGGACCAAGAAGGCCGAGGAACGAGCAAAGCTTGATTCTCAGCAGCCAGTTGTTCCAGCATTCTCACCTGAGTTTATAGAGGAAATAAGCGATGCAGGAGCACACGATACGGGTAGTTGAGACCTTTGCTAAGGGTCTTAGACCTCAGACTAATCTAGGTCGTAGGCAAAACTATCTTACCCAATGCAAGTATATGAAGCCTCGCTCCTGGGGCTTAAGGGATACAAGAGATGTTACAGATCCCTTTGCAGCGTCCGTGTTTGGAACTTGGCCGTTCCCGCAACTTGTACGAGGGAAAGGTACGACACTTCTATTGTCTGCTACTACGGTGCAAGTTGTTACAGAGGCAAGCCCGAACTGGACAGCTGCTGCAGCGTTGACGACTTATGATTTAGCTGACCCAACTAGTGTCAAGGCAATTACCGGGTCAGCAGTATGGCACATGGCTGACTTCTTTAACGTCTGGGTTCTATTTAATGGAACCACAACTGTAATAAAGACCGCTGAGCATACTATGTTCGGAGAGACAGAGAAGGTCTATGTCCAAGATGACGTTGCGATTCAATCAGGATGTGAGCATAGAGGTAGACTCATCACAGGTGGTTTTGATCCCTCCAATCTCTTTGGAGACGACTGGTTTGCACTCTGGGAGACTTGGCTCTACAATAGAGATTATCGAATTGATATTGACCTCGATAACATCCAAGATAACTTCGTGGCCTGGAGCTCAATAGCTGGTGGAGACATGCTTTACCTCTTACAACCTGCAAGTGCCATCGCAGGCCCTTTAGCAGAGGCTGGCTACGACGACTCGAATAGTTTCTACATGGACTTGCTTAAGCGAAACGACATGGGATTCATGCCTATGCCTTGGCAAGGTAGTGTCCTCAACGTACGGCCAATGGGTAAGGGCGTCATTGTATACGGAGACGATGGTGTGGCTGTAATGCCTATGATAGACGATCCTGCTGTATCATTTGGTATGGAACTATTGGGTAAGGTTGGTCTAGCATCGAGGGGTGCTGTAGGAGGAGACGAGAAACGTCAGGTATTTATAGATCCTGAGGGCGACTTGTTCTCTATTGATTCACAGTTCAGTCTCACTCGATTAGGCTACAAGGAATATCTTGCTGATCTAGTTGGCCAGGATATTATCATCTCTATGAACAATCAAACTGGAGAGATCTATATCTCTGGAGAAGATTCATCTAATAATCAGATGACATTTATCCTTACCGAGTCTGGCCTAGGCCAAGGCTATCAACAGATAACAGGCTGCTTCTTTGCAGAGGGCGATTTGTTAGGAGTCTTTGATGAGCCTACCGATGATACTGTGGCTCTGATAGTATCTGATCTGATCGACTTTGGTTATCGTGACCAGAAGACTATAACAACATTTGAACTTGGTGCAAGGATAGGCGCAGATGTTATACTATCTGTTGCAGTTGACTATCGCTATACTACCTCGGCTGCTTGGGTAAGGTCTACCTTTAAGACTGTGAATCCTGAAGGCTTTGCACGAATACAAGTTACGGCTCTTGAGTTTCGACTCGTTATAAAGAGTACTGTAGACACTGCATTTGAACTCGATGAAGCTACAATCCATTGGCAGCCTGGTGGCCGCAGAACAGTGAGAGGAACCAATGTTGATCAGGCTAACAGATAAGCAAGTATCTACATATTGGGAAGATGTTAAGGCTCATGTACGTTATTCATTGCCTGTCCACATGGAGTTTAATGATAAGGCTATGAGCAATATCCTTGATGATTTGATCAAAGGTGATACTCAATGCTGGGTAGGTCTGGATAAGGACAAAGACCCTCCTGATCCTGTATGTATGATCCTTACAGCGTTTTCGACAGAGTATGCTACCAAGACAAAGAACCTTGTAATATTTAGTTTCTCTGCTTATTCACATCTAGTAGATGAGGTGTATGCAGAGGGTATACAGGTACTTAAGCAGTTTGCAGCAAAGAACAAGTGTCATAGATTAATAGCTTATACACAGATACCTAGGATCTTAGACGTTGCCAAGAAGCTAGATGGAGATATATCTACTACGCTTCTTAGCTGGGAGGTATAATGTCTGCTAGTGGTGGAGGTGCTACATCTGGAACATCTGCCGGTGGAGTACCTGACTATCAAGAGGATTTTCATGGGCTTATGCTGATAGCGCAAACTTCAGGAGGTAAGGACTGGCCTGATTCTGCGGCTGCTGCAGGTTTTGATTGGGATTCTACTACCTACGCAGATAACCCTTCTGTTGGTAGATTTCTAGTAGAGAAGGGCCTGACTGAGGCTGGAGGTAATCCTTATGAGGGAGTGTCTGCCCCTAATCTTGATGATGATATTACTGATATAGAAACCAGGCGAGATGCTTTCGAGACTGCGATTGATGCACTAGCTCATACAACAGACTGGGCTACTATTCTAGCGGCTGTACAAGGAGAGCAAGACGGACAAGTATCTGAGTTAGACGTGGATGCTATTTATGCAGCGTTGATAGATGCAGCTACTACTCGTGCCTTGCAAGGTACAGGGTCAGCATTTACACAGGCCCAGGCGGATGCTAGACTAATAGCCAGTACCATATTCCAAAACGCTGGTGTGTCAGCAGACGATAGTGTAGATGCTGCTATGACTAAAGTGCAAGCTCAACTTGCTACTATGGCTTCTGTATATAGTCAAACAGATCAGGGCGTGGCAAACTCTCGTACAGCATTTGATGCGTCAGCTGCTAATGCAGAGACTAAATCTAACGCGATTATATCATCGGCTATAACAAAGGCAATCGAAGGAGCCTTACAGCTGGCTGGGACAGATGCAGGAATTAGATCGAACCTATCGCAGTATGGTATTCAAGCGGCTGCAGATGCTGAGACTATAATCCCTGCAATGTCTGCTGTGGCGGAGGACGATTCTGAGAATATAGTTACCTCACTGGCAATAGCTAGGAACCTCTATAACGATCTGCAAACACAGGTAGGATCAGATGCTACTGCAGTTACACAGTCTCTATTGTCGACTATTGAATCTCTAGTAGGAGGCGCTGTTAAGACTCGTGGAGAGGACTTAGGATCTGCGGCTCTAACATTAACAGGTAATGTAGAGGCCTCATTACGAACCGCTGCTAAGACATCTATGGCCTCTGTCATGGATTCGATTGATCCGAAGACATCTGCACTTATGACGGATGCATCCAATACAATAGCGTTTATTGCCCGCCAGGCCGTGTCTGATGCGGTTACGGCGTCAAAAGCGGCGATTGATGGCATATCCCTAAATGATGCGGTCAGATCGTTTGAGGACGATACATTGGGAGAGCATCTAAGGGGAGTCGCAAGGTTTGCTGGAGGAATGGCTAATGCCAATGCTGTGAATAGCTCAGCCTTTATCATGGGTATGGCTATGATAGAATCTGATCGGACTAAGAATATTGGAGCTTATAGGGCTAACTTGGAACTTCAATTATATCAGTTACTTGTTCCTGTTTACTCCGATGCTTTTAGAGGGTCACTAGCATCTTATGTAGAGTCGTACTTTAGGGAAATCAGCACCTTTGTTGATGTATATAAGAACTCGGATACTGTAAGTCTCTATACAAACGTAATGGGACAGTTCATGCAGGCCTATACTAATACAATGGGACAGGCATTTTCTGCACATGGCTCTACCTATCAGGCAGGCTTAGCATCCGGTTCAGACTTTACTCAGATACAGATGAGTGCTTATGGTGAATCATTGAGGGCGCAGGTAGCTTCCTTTATTGACCTTGCTAAGACAGGATTTACGGTTAGTCAAGAGTCCCGTACTCGTGTAGGCACCGATGTATTTAAGGACTTCCTTGGTTCATATCAAGGGCTTATCCAAGGCCAAACTGCTATGGTTGGTGCCTATTCTGATATGAGCTCAGATACCATGCGGATGGTTGAGATAATTATTAATGACCGTGCTAGGTATTATGCACAGCAGGTCTCAGTTGAGACAAATGCCTTTACTGGTAGCTTTGAGTTACTTGCCAAATCAGTAGCGCAGATGGTACAGGCTCAGGCAGGGCAGACTGTACAGACTCGCATACAAGAACAAGGAATGAAGAACAGCTTTGTGCAGGCAGGTAACGAGTTGGTATCTAGAATGCGCTCGTCGGATCTCAACGCAGAGCATGTAGCATTAGATGCACGTAATACTCTATTGCGGACTAAGGCGATTATACTAGATGAAGAGATGGATCGCAATATGGAGTATGATTTCAAATCTGCCAACTGGGACATGGAGTTATTCCAGAGAGGTGGCAATGTTCTAAGTGCTATATCAGGCGCCGTTGTAGATACAGGTAAGCCATCTAAGGTACAGAGTGTTCTATCAGGAGCGTTTAGCGGAGCTGGTGCAGCTATTAATCTCGGAACGGCTACAGGGGCTATTACAGCAGGTGCGTCTCTTACTCCAGTTGGTGCTGGTATAGCCGTACTTGGTGGTATAGCCGGTGCAATCGCTGGTTCTAATTGAACCTTATCAAAATAAATTTGATGAGATACGGAGGATAACATGCCACACAAAAAGAGGAAAACCCTCCTGGAAAGATTGCGCCTGACTCAGCGTGGTGTTCAGGGACTATCGTCTATTAACGCTGCTAAGAAACAGGAACAGCCGGTTTCAGGGGCCTTTGTCGACAGGAGTCCGGGAGCTAAGCCTTCATTTCTGACAGAGCCATCTAAGCCCAGACCGTTTGATAGGGATAAGTTGTTAAAGGGTTCCCGACCTTCTGCTCTTTTCCCTTTCAGCGGGGGTAAAGCTCGTGGGGGAAAAGGTGCTGGTGGGAGCTTTGGTAGTAGAGTTCCTGTTCCATTTACTACACCTACAGCTAGTCAAGGTCCTACTGCTCCAGGGGGAGTCGACAATACAGGTGCGGATAATAATAGACCTCTAATCCCATCACTTACTACTGACCTTAGACCCTTTGGTGGAGCTGCCAAGTTTACGTCTTCTAAACCTAGATTAACCCCTCAGTTTGGTGGGGCCTCACCTGTGTCCGCCGAGACATTTGCTGGAGAATCTGCTGGGGAGGAAATTCCACCTGCAGCTGCTGAAGCCCGTGGAAGAGGTGTTGATCCCAGTAGTATCGCCTTTATCCTTGGGGGATTAGGTCAAGCTGCAGCAGGCCGATTTGGGCAGGAAGGATTTGGGGCTACATTAGGTAGGCAGGTTCAGGAGTCTGCCCAGGCTCAGCAGTTCAAGAGAGCCATGACATCTGCCTTAGCCGGAGAGGACCTTGATCCTAATGCCTTTACGGTTCTTACACCTGAGCAGCAAAAGCAGGTAAGTGACACTCGAAGGACGGCACTGAAGGACGACTTTGATAAGCGTAAGCAGTTAAGGGCCGAGGCCAGAGATATTCGGAATGATGAGACTCGGACAGGTCAAGACAATAGAAGACTGGATCAGATAGAAGATGAGTTAGAGTTTAAGCGAGAGACTACTCCTACTATCGGTCAGCAGCGAGAGGCCGAAAGGACAGCACAGGAGGCAGCTACTGAACGTATAAGAATACAGGTGAATGGCCGCACGAGAGACGTCAACGCACAGATAGCTGCTACGCTTGATCGTGCTAAGCTGCAATTCGGTGACACTCCAGGAATGAATCAAGCATTCGAGCTGGCTCTTGACTCACTTGATATTGAACGTAGAGGGGTGTTTACTCCTATTACATCAGATCAGTTCTGGAATGAGTTACTTAAGCGTATGGATCAGATAAGAACTGGTGAGTTTGAAGCAGGCGCGATATCTTCTGAAAAATCTGAACTTGACCGTCTTCTTGAGGAGATACAAAATGGCTTGGAATGATATACTTGCAGATGAAGAGTTCCAAAGACAACCTTATGAAGTTAAAGAGTCACTTGCTAATAGCTACTTCAAGCTTCGTATAGCTGGACCAGAATTGTCTGCTCATCCTACTCATATTCAGGACAAAGTTCAGAACACATTCATGGCTACTATAGGAGAGAAGCCTATACCGTTCTTTAGGAGCACTGTTAATGCGCTTGTGCGAACTATTGGACCTGAGGCGGCTAATAACATTGAAGCTATTATGGATCCTGAGAAGGCTATGGAGGATGTTAAGGATATAAGGAAGAAATTTCCTGCGACTGGCAAGGGTGAGTTCCTTGGTACAGCGGCTGGTTCTATTGCAACTGCCGGAGCGGCTTTAGTAGCAAGTCCCTTTGTTCCTTGGATTACAATACCTTATCTATCCTATATGGGTGCTCAGGGAATAGGCTCTGGCAGGTTAAGAGTAGCTGAGCATGAGAAAGCTACTGGTGAAGACATCTCGGCATTTGCTGACTGGTCTACTTCATTAGGCTATGGAGCTGCGGAGGTTATATTTGAGAGGTTAGGTTTCAAGAGCATTAGGAAAGCTGTTGACCTAGCAGGACCTCAGGCATACAAGATGCTTGGGAAGGCTATCAGAACCAGAGACGCTGGACATATAGCCAAGACACTTGTATCATCTATCGCACCTGTTACTGTTAAGACCGGCGCTATTGAAGGCCTTGAGGAAGCGGCTACGCAGCTGTCACAGAATATTCTTACCTATATAGGCTATGATCGTGAGCAAGCCTGGACTGAAGGTGTAGGACAAGCAGGTGCCTTGGGATTTGCAGGCGGTGTTCTATTAGGTCCATTGGGTGCTGCTGCATTCTCTGTCAAAGGAAAAGGCGCTGATATTAATATAAGACCTGCTGATGAGGCTGGGTTGCCTGAAGGAGTAATAAGTGATATTGAGGCTGAGAACAATGTTAATGCTGATGTAGATAATCCTAGATCTGATGAGGTTGTTAGGCATCTGCAGAACTTAAAGGAACTTAGCGAAGAGGCCAGTATAGAGAATACATTAGAAGCTAATCAGGCCCGTGACCAAGCCTATGATGATACTGTCTATGCTTGGAGACTAGCCAATCCTCGTGATGCAGATGGCCGAGGTATGCTAGAAGCAATGGATGAGTATGGAATAGAAGTGCCTGCTGATCTTATACCTGATCCGACTATCGTTGCAAAGACTGGTAAGGCAGTACGCCTAACCACTAAGCAAAACGAGGCAGGTGCTGTGCAGTTTGTAACTTCAACTAACGACAAGGTTACTGTTATAAAGAAAGGTAATGTATCGAAGATAGAGATGGAACGTGTCTTAACGGCTATTAACTTTACAGCTGAGAACAGCCCCGGATTGATAAACAAAGCAAGGTCGATAACCATAGCTCCTGGGAGCAATAAGGCCTGGTTTGCAGCTGTATTTGAGATTGCAACTGGTTTGCCTCTGAATAAAAATACTGAGGCATTAGTAAAGCCTGAGAGCATTAAGGCATTAAGAGACCGCTTTGATGAGATTGCAGTATATGGCTACATGGATAACAACTTTAATGTTCTCTTACGTGGGACGCAAGGTAAGTCTCCTTTGGGCAGCCAGACTGATAGATATATATATTCACTAGGTCATGAGCTGCAGCATTTATCCGATGAGGAATCGGGAGCAGCCAAGACCTTTGTGGGCATGGATAATGATGCTATTGATAGCGAACTGGAGAGCAGAGCCAACAAAGCAGCGATAGAGATACGGCAGACCTTTGTCAATAATGCCCCTAATGCTATTAAGTTCCAGGAAAAGTCTCAGAGTCCTAATGATCCTATTGTGAGACACAGGCTCCTCTACGGTATGCAAGGAGTATTCTCAGATGTCATACAGAGCGAGGGGCAGTTATATCGAGAGAACGATGATGGGACTGTTACTCCTGTTAACGCTGCAGTAGATACAGATACAGGTGTGGTTTACTTATCACAGGATATTGACCTATCAACCATTGGCCACGAGGCTATGGAGGTTCTCCTTGATAGAACGGCTGATAGTGACCCTCTTATGCTAAAGGCCCTTGAGTTATTTGGGAATAAAGAGGCCTTGAGTGACGCAGTAGGAGAGTACTATGCAGGCACTATAACAGATCCCTTCACGGTTAGGTATCTAGGTAATTATCTTAAGGACATGTGGCTAGGATTGAGGAACTTTAGCGGTGTAGATAATACTCAGGATAACGTTGTAAGGCAATTAAACTCTCGTATACAGTCAGAGGCATTTGTTAGAGCCTTTGATACAGCTCCTCAGGGACAGCCAGTTAAGGTTCCTAGGTTGGGAAACTTCGACAGGTCAGATGGGACTACTATTCAGTGGGAGAGAAAGACTGCCTCAGGTGGTATCTCAGCAGGGATTGTTTATTATAGTGTTACCGTGAGGAAGACACAGGATCAGAGTGTACTATCCAATGGAATTATTAGCGAAGAGAGATTGCTTGACTTGATGAGCAATGATCCTAATGGGAGTGTAAGGTTCCAAGAGCGTCCTCCATTCGAGGAGCCTAGCAAGATACGAGGTGGGCAGACTATATTTAGACAGGACTTTCTTAATAACATTCAGGCCGAGAATTTTAGGCAGGCTAAAAAAGCTGTCCTTGATGCTCCACCTATCAAGCATTTGCCTAATGCTATCAGGACAGCTTATGCAGATAAGGCTAACGTGTTGAAGCGCCTTGCCTTGTATGACGACCGAGTAAGGAAGGTCCTTCAGGAAAGAGTATTCCCGCTTACAGAGATATCTGAGGTAGAGCCTCTTGACTTTGTGACTGCACAGGCTGAATCTATCATGCCTAATACTGGAAAGATGCAGGCTATATTTAACCGGGTACTGAAAGGTGAAGGTATCAATAATATAGAAGGTGCTGCTGCCAAGATGTACGCTATCAACAGACAGATTGAAGAGGCTCGTGCTTTAATAGCCGACAAGCCAGATGCTACTACAAGGAAGGCTGCTACCGAGCGCTTAATGTACTGGGAGGAGATTCTAAAACTCAATGATCTTGAGGCAGGTAGACGGCTGAATTCAATGAAGGTTGTTCCAAGAACGGGTAGTATATTTGAGCTTATAAAGTCAGCCCGAGCCGGAGCACTATCAAAAGCCGAAATGGATCTATTCAAGGAAGCTCTTACCAACCATGATATTCAGACTATTAATCGGCTGTCAGAAAAGTACCGAGAGGCCTCGCCGTCTACTAAGAAAGACATTCTGTGGGGAATATTCTATCAGGGTATTCTATCTGGGCCTAAGACACATTTTAAGAATCTATTCTCTAATACAGCCTGGCTAGTATATCAAATTCCGCATAGAGGTACACTAGCTGCTGTAGATGCTGTAATGTCTAGCGATCTAGCCCAGGCTTTAATACCGGCTCTAAAGGGTAGACAACGTAAGCACTACTTTGGGGAAATGACTGCCTTATGGACTAATGGTTATAGAGGTATTAAACCTGCTATTGCATTGATGAAGAAGACCTGGAGAACAGGCATAGCACCTGAGAACCTTATGAGTAAGTGGGAGCTTGACTTAGGATCAGCCAGGTGGGCCTTTGACCATGCTAAGAATCCGCTAATTCGTAAGTATGCTGATGCACTGAACTCTCCTACAAAGGCTCTAATAGCTGCTGATGTATTCTTCAAGTCGATAGCAGCTGATGCCGAGCTAGGAGCTATTGTCATAAGAGAGATGAGAAGAACCGGAGCAACTGATCCTGGGCAGATTGTTATTACAGACAAAATGCAAATGGATGCTCTAGAGTTTGCACAGCGGGCTACATTTGTAGATGAGCCTGGAAGGCTAGCAGGAATAGCGTTCAAGATTAGGCAACTTCCAGGGGCTAGATTGGTAGTGCCCTTTGTCAATACAGTTACAAATATTCTTAAGCGCGGTATAGAACTTACACCAGTTCTAGGTGCAGCCAAGGGTATAGGTGATATTAGGGCAGGTAAGTCTAGTCCTGTCGAGGTCATAGCTAATCAGCTTGAAGGTGCTTTGCTCCTTTATCTCCTCATGAACCTCTTTGACGAGGATAGTTTTACTGGCGCTACTCCTCAATCGCCAGCAAAACGTGATGCTTTCTATCGTCAAGGTAAACTCCCGTGGTCATTTAGAGTGGGAGACAAGTGGATTCGCTACAAGGATGTTGAGCCCTTTGGTCTTATATTCTCTAACATTGCTACAGTAAGAGACGCTATTATAGACGTGCGAAATGATGAGAAGGATTTGACAGAGTCCTTTACACATGTTGCTAACATGCTAACGAAGACTATTGTAGAGACATCATTTGCATCAAGTATATTTGACGTAACTGAGAGAGGTTGGCAAAATGTAGTCAATCGTATACCAGCCAACTTTGTACCCTTCTCTGGTATGTGGAGGGCTATCAATCAGTTTGTCGAGGGTGAGCAATATGATGGAAGGTTTGTCAGGGACAATAATAGCATCACAGCGCAGTTGTCTAACTCCTTACCGTGGTTTATAGGTGAGGAATTAAGAATAACTCCTCCTACTAGGATCAATGCTATGGGAGATGAAATTGTCATTCCAGGTGGAGGACTTAGGCAATGGCTTCCAGTACAATGGAGAGGTGAGACGAAGGATGCATTAGAGTTAGAGCTTGAGGAGTTACAGATCTATCCTGGGCTGCCAAGTAGAAATATGAAGATTGATGGCGAGGACATCACATTGCCAATGGAGTTCTATCGTGAATACGCTCTGTTATATGGCAAGGAGACAAAGGAGGCTCTCACTGCTATCATTGCTAGTGAAGGTTATAAGCAAGCTCCGGATGAGGCAAAGACTAAGACCCTAGAACGTGCTGTCAGAGTCGTCCACGACAGGGTCAGGAACAAGGCTAGGGGGATGTATAAGTCCCTCTTCAATGAATAAGTGTATTATATAAAGAGTGCCTATGTGATAATTCTTGGTAATGTCAGTAGCTCTTTCTACGTAATCTATGGCTTGCCCAGGAGTAACTATACTACGAGTTATCTCTGATAAAGTATCCACCATTTCGTGTGCTCTAAGTACCCATACATCGTGACTTGGTAGCTCCCAAGTATTGTATAGTTGCTCTTCTTGATAATAAGTACATACTCCTTCTTGCGTGAATTCTACCCCTAGGTCAGCATGTTCTTTGTTACATAGTAGTGTATGAAGCATTTCTGCTAGCGCCTTAAAGTCGCTGCCAAACACCGCGATCTCATATTCATCTGATGTAATACGCTCGTTGACTAATAACTCATCTAAGAAATCTCTCTCCTTACTCATCTTTGATCCCCTTTATAAACAACTTCTCTTTTAACTACATCCATAGCACACCAGCCAGATTCCTCTAGGGTTGCTATGATAAGAGCCATCTGATTTGTGTCTACTTCATCTCTAAACATTGCCATTAGAGCCTTCATAGGTACTCTGCCCTTCTCAGCTACTTCTCTCATAACCTGAACTTGTACTGCGGCCAGAGGATTCCCGCCGAGACCCTCAAAGACCCTAGGCATTCGGACCTCCGCCTCATGTAGTGCATTGCGAGCCTGCTCGAAATCGCACAAGCGTAAGATCATGTCTTCTCTACAAGCAGCAGAGTATATCATGCTCAGTTTTAATATATGTACCTTGCGACGCTGAGTGTAGAATAGAAGTCTAGGATCTCTAAAAGGTGGATTTTGCTGAGCATCTGCACGCCATACTCCATATTCCTCGATAAACTCCTGTGAGTATTTGAAATCTCCTACCATCTTCTTTATATAGCCTATATCTGTATGGAGTTTAGGTTGCAGTAGGCGTTGTTCAGCGCTAAGAACCGGAACGATTATGCACTTTGAGCCTCCTTTATCATAGACAAATACTGTCCTTGATGTAAAGCCTGAGCCAATAGCAGCACTAGGCATGGATGCCTGTATCTGTGTAGGTGTAGTAGCACCAAGAAGATTAACCCAGACGTTATTGACCTCTTGCCAGCCATGCTTGTGAGTATCATATATGAAGCGATTCTCGCAGTCAAACCACTTGCAAAGTACGGCCAATAGCTCGGTATTATTATAGCCTAAGAATACAGTCAACTCTGATGCTATAATAGTCAGTGAACAGTGCATGTATGAGGTACCATGCTTGTCTGTATGCACAGCATCTGCATCGAGCAAAGCCTGTACAAGTTTCTGTCTAGAAGCTTCATCGGCAGCTATGTTTATACCTAACATGTCTAGAAATTGTCTTGCCGGGGCTATAGCCGTTCCCTTACAGGCAGCCGGAGGGCCTACCAGGACTATATACATATTGGGATAGAAGTCTATAACTCCGAATGGAAGTCTGCACTTGCGCTGCATGACAGAAGCGATTGTAGATATAGCTACCCACTTGCGAAATATCTCCTCTGATTCTGTGTTCTCTGTGTATTCCAAATATGATTCTATCCAATTAGGCAGTTGCCTGGGCATCTAGGCACTCCTCTAGGTATGTTTTGACCTTGTTTATAAGAGCATTACGATCAATTGAGTGAAATTCCTTTGATGTTATCTCTAACATATCATAGCCGTTTATGCCTACTGATATATCAGCGGGTATTCTAAACATACGGTCTTCCCAATATAGTGCCTGCTCCATGCTTGCTACTATACAGCTTACAGCATCATACCATAGTGTCCAATTGTTCTCCTCATACTGAAATAATATGGAGTCATGTACTGTATTAACTAGCTGACAGTGCCGTAATGCTGGCAAGTCACTCTTATTGTAGTAAGTGTATTGAGTCCCTCTTACATTAACCATATCAGCTACTGTCGACTGAGGTATAAACGAATATGCCTGCTTATAAAGGTCTTGTCCTATTCTATCCATGAACTTATAGACCCGACCAAAGCAGTTTTTCAGCTGCATATTGTGTGATAGCTGGTAGCGTATGCTAGCGTGCCATTCTCTTATTCCAGGATACACAGTATGAAACCTGTTTACTATGAACTTTGCTTCGGTAAACGGTATCTGGTGTATCAGTGAGAACTCTCCAGGACCCTCATCATAATCAAGGCTATGGTTAGCTTTCTTTCCCATTTTTCTTTCATCTTTTAATACGTCTTCAATGTCTTTACTATAGATTAATGCAGCAGTTTGATTATGGATGTCAATACCATTCTCGAACGCTTGTATCATAGCCTCTTCGTTTGCTACATATGCTACAACACGGTTCTCAGCCTGTGATGCGTCAATGTTAGTAAAGAACATGCCTGGGTCAGCCTGCATCATGCGCTTCATGGGCTCAGGCTGGTTCTGCATATTAGCGCCGCGCCCAAAGATTGTCTTGCTTGATGATGTGCGACCTTGCTTAGTTCCTACAGGATTGTAAGAGCATCTTAGACGTCCATCGTCGTCAAGTTCCACTTCGTAGTAGGTACCTTTCATCTTGTGTTCATGACGTAGAGCAACTATAATCTCTGCTTCTCGAATACCTCTGGCAGCCAGTTTATTCATTGCCTTGCCGTCTGTTGTAGGGCGACCTTTATGAGTAATAGGTTTTATGCCTCGATTGACATAGAGATAGTTAGCCACCTGTTTAGGAGACTTAATATTAAGGACTATTGGGGATGTAATATCATTTAGCTCTATTGTCAGCTCATGTATCTTGTCCCTTGTGTCACTAGCAGCCTTTACCAGACCAGCCCTGTCCATTTTTATTCCTACCGTAGACATAAAGACTAGTGGCTCAACAATATTCAACTGTCTTTGATAGGTCTCATAGTTTTCTAACCTGCGAAGGTCCTTCTCAACCTTAGGTAGGATCTCTGGCAATACAGCAGCATCCATTGCTGAGTACCTACGGAACTGCATGAAGTCTTTGAAGGGATTCTTAAACCAGGTCTTGCCCTCGTCCTTATAATAAGGCTCGCCATTGCAGTAGATAGAGGTTACAAAATCAAGGCCTTTAGGAAAGTCAGGGAAGGCAACTGCGAAGGCAACCATTGTGTCCTCAGTAGGACGAGTACGAATGCCATACTTTTGATACACAAATGAAGCATCAAAAGCCATATTATGACTTATCTTTTTTACCTTGGGGTTTTGTAGAAGCTTGGCCAATTCCAGCCATATGGCAGCCTCTTGGTGAGGATTAAAGTTCTCACGGCCCTCAAATAGCGGGATGCACATAGCATGATCAGCCGTTGGTGCCAGAGATATATGAGAGACTTCTTCACGAGTCACCTCAATGTCAAATCCTACTGAGGGATAATCATGGCAGTATTTTATGTAGTTAATTATGTCGTTGAATGTAGGGTCAAGGATCAGAGTCCGATGCATAAGGTTTATATCAGGAGTCTCTGACTCACGTAGAGCTCGTTTCAGATCATGAGCAATGTAATGACGATAGAGATATTGACGTAAGGCTGCTGAAGGATGGATAGTAGGTATGACTTTACGACCTTTTGTATCTGGAGTATGATCATTTCTCAATAGGAAATCTGCAGATAGTATAGAACCTCTTCGTTTTGTTATAGCCTTAAGGCCTGTAAGAGCCCATAAAGGAACATTACCAAGAGGCACTAAGACATTGGCTTTACAGTTGTCTATACGTTGATAGAAAGATGATAGATATTTCTGACCTTCCTCAGTTATGATAGGCTCGGCCTTGCGTAGGTCAATAAAGTGCCAGATGTCATTGTTAGGAGGTCGTTCCTGCACGACATTTTCTATTCGGCATTCAGCGCGGACTATGCCAGAGCGAGATAAGAGATTATCGAACAAGTGGCCAGCAGGGCCTACGAAAGGCCGTTGATGAGAGACCTCTTGGACTCCAGGGGCTTCACCGATAAAGCAGATTTTGGCGTCAAGAGGGCCTTCAGTGTAAGGAGAGTTCATCACTCAACCTTCACTTTCACTCGGCCTCCACATAGACCAATGCCTATAAGTATCCCAGCTATAACGGAGGCTCCTATGATAGTAGCCATGATAGTGCCAGCGGCTACGATTACTATGATAGCTTCAAGGGTTTCAGGATTCATTTAGGCACATCCCTCCAGTTACTACACTTATTAAGTGATAGTAAATACAGTCCTTACATAGCTCGTCCATCAAAACTCACCTCACTATCCGATTATTAGTTGTATTAGCTTCCACCCATAGACTATTATGAGAACTACAACACATACTGTACATACCTGAAGGCACCTTGTTATAGTGTCTATACACTTGATTAGGGTCGTTCATTGCTTAGTCTCCTACGAAGAATTCTTTTCTTATCTGTTCTATAGCTAGATCTATTCCTCTAGCCACGAAGTCATGATCTCTGTATATATCTGAAGCATGTAATGTTTTCTCTGCTTTCAGTATTGTTTCTGCGTTACGCTTGTTTTCAGCTGCTCCATAATCATCAAACATCTTAAAACTCACCTACCTTTCCTTCATAGACCCTAACTGTAAACGCTTCTTTATACGATTGCGTTAAGTCAGATCCAAATGCATTCATGCCTAAATTATTAGCGGCCAGAATATCATTACCTGACCCTAAGAATGGTACAAGAATCCTTCCAGACGGAGGACAAAATGTAGCTAAAACATCCATCATCAAAGGTATAGGGCGCTCTGTAGGATGTATCTTCTTTTCAGGTGGTACAGGTGAGGCATGAAAAGTATTAGAGCGACCTTGGTTATATATAACAGCGTTGCCCTTGCGAGCATAGAAGAACGGCTCATAGCAAGAGGCAAGAGACTTATCTGGCTGAATAGTCTGTCCAGCAGGTTTGATCCACAGAGCAGGGATAGCTGTACTAAACCCACAGGATCCTAACATTCTCACTATTTCTGTATGCCAGGGATGTATAGCGTACCATAGGATAAGCCAGGAATCCTTATACATTACTCGATAGGCCTCAACTAGGACCCTTTCCATAAACTCTACGTAGAATTCCTTATCAACTTCGTTATAATCCTCGGTCTTATTATCATCACCTTTCTTATTCTTCTTAAGATCAATAGCATAAGGAGGATCTATCTCTACACAGTGTACAGAGCGAGCTGGTAAAGACTCAAATAACTCAAAGCAGTCTTGGACATGATAATTATTTATCAGTGCTGTTCTTGTTGCATCTAGTCCCTCCTCAGACATCTGATGCTCTACTCTACGAGTTATCTCTGCTCTTATGAGCTTCTCCTTATTACGCTTGAGTAAGGCCATTGCCTCTTTACGGTTTTTGCATTCTCGTAACTCT
>SDBT01008884.1_pt1 | contig 16347 bp, 21 predicted proteins | sample 2277101 | NCBI WGS metagenome assembly SDBT01 (sample SAMN10404973, study PRJNA504765) | marine sediment metagenome | isolation source: marine sediment core GS10_PC15, 103 cmbsf | place: Arctic Ocean: Southern Knipovich Ridge | collected 2010 | reverse complement strand
ATTTTTTACTTTTTATATCTATCATCCCGTCTTTCTTACAGTCTTTACAACAAGTTGGTCTTTTATCTCCAGGAAATCCAAAATAAGGTGTTTTTCCACATTTACATTGTTTATGGCATATATCAATCATCTCGTCTTTCTTACACTGGGCACAACAAGTTGGTCTTTTATCTTCGGAAAATCCAAAAGAAGGTTGTTTTCCACTTCCACAAATGCATTTTTGATGTCTTATATCTATCATCTCGTCTTCCTTACACTGGATACAGCAAGTTGGTTTTTTATCTCCAGGAAATCCAAAATTAGGAAATTTTCCACAGAGACAAAATGATTGTCCATAAATATATCTCATATCTTCAACTTTATGAACTTTGCAAAACTTAATCTTCTTACCAGGAAATCCGTAAAGAGCTCGAGCCTTGCATCGAAAACCCTCTTCATCCAAAAAATAACAAAATTTTGGCATATTTAGTGTCTTATCTTATATATATACAAGACATTATTTCTTTAAGTTGTTATAAATAGATTTTAAATCTTATATATTTATTTCATTTTATTTTAAAAGACGTAAGTAAGTAAAAATTATAATTAAATTTCATAGGTGTGACCTAAATTGTTGATTAGCACACACTAAACGCTTGAGATACTTGAGAGGATGTTCACCATTGACATGACCGACAAATGGAGGGTGGATAGAGTAGCCAATCAAAGAGCGCAATTTTGGAGAGAACTTATTGAGAGCAACATCAACAGGAATGGATAACATAAAATTTTCCTGCGGTCGCATAAAAGGCTCACAATACTGGGCAGATACTCCAAGCCGTTTCTCAGATGTAGTGACGTTTGCACCACCAGCATGCCAGAGTGTGCTGAGAAATACCACTACACTTCCTGCATCCATCTCCACTGGAGTTAGTTTGACATCATTAGGTGGTCTTTCTTCTCCCCATTTGTGAGATTTTGGAATGACCAACGTGGCTCCGTTCTCTCTAGTGAATGGGGTCATCGCCCAAATTGTTCCTACACTGAGGGCATTACGAGGACGAGGGATATCTACAAACTGGTCATCATAATGCAGGGGTTGTCGCGTTTCTCCTGGAAGTATATGAATCGCTTGATAAGCAGTAAGAAGGTAATTTGGTAAAAGAAGTCGATCCAGTATACGAAGAATGCGCGGATGTGTAGCCAATGTATCAAAGACACGTGATTTGCTTAGCAAATCGTAGATTCGGTTAGTACGTGTCCCTTCAAACTCATTTCTGCCTCGGTGAATAAAATGGGGCTGTAGAGCTGATTTGATAGCTGACACCTCCTTGGCAGATAGAACGTTCCGGAGAATTACATAACCATTACTGTGTATTTGATCCAACTCGACCTGCAAATTCGTGGTAATATCTTGATTGCCACGTTCTGTAGAAAATGACACTGCGTGTCTGTTGTTATCGAAGCGAGAATGTATCTCTCGAGAATGTTGTCTCGTCGAACTCTTTTCTTTTTCTTTAATCATTTTTATTTTTTGTATAAGAATCTTATAGTATTAATTCAATTTTATGTTTCTCAACAACTATTTTAATAAATTTTATTAGTAAATTTTATCAAAATAAATAAATAAAAATTATAATTTTCTGTTGACGTCTTAAATTTCTATGAAATTTATTTAAAAAATAAAAAATTTTCTTTAAGTATATATAAAAACATGGCGTATATATGCGTAGGAACAAAAGATTATAAAGTCTATCATCGAAAAAGTAAACCTGATTATTATGTTAAAAATGGTAAACGTCATACCATAACAAAAAAACAACAAAAAAATGTCCATGATGGTCCTAAACACAAAACTCATAAAGTAAAAAGGAAATCCCGTAGTCGTAGTCGTAGTCGTAGCCGTAGTCGCAAACGCAGACGCAGACGAAAGAAGAGCCGTAGTCGTAGTCGTAGTCGTAGTCGTAGTCGTAGCCGTAGTCGCAAACGCAGACGCAGACGCAGACGAAAGAAGAGTCGTAGCCGTAGCCGTAGTCGCAGTCGCAGTCGCAGACGAAAGAGAAGTTGTTATGGAAAGAAACGGAGAAGTAAGAGACGCAAGAGTAAGAAGAGGAGTCGTAGACGCAAAAAGAAGTAAATAAAAAATTATCTTTATATGTTTGATATATATAAAAATAGAATGAACGATTTCGGTGTTTCAAATACGACAACTGACGTCACAAACGTGGGACCACTCGCTCAACAACTTAGCATATCTGGTCCAAATTTGCTTACTATAAACCTCGTGGCACCTACTCTAGTACCCATAACTATCGCTACTTTAAAACAAGCAGCACTTTCGGGTGTAGTTATACATATACCTGTCTCGGCTGGAGCAACATCTGACTTTACACTTAATAAAAAACCCGGTGCTCCAAATGGAAGTGTAGCAATAGCTTTAGCTTCTGCACTTAATTTAACGAGTACTTCTTCTTCAACTGTTCTTAAGTTTCATAACCCTGCAAATTTTGCAGGAACAGTGCGTCTGAGTAGTGATGATACTACCTTGACTATTCAAGCTACTCCTATGAATTTATTTACCGGAGGTGTTGGACCTGCAGAAACCCACGTTCTTGTTACTAGGACAGGGTTTGGGTTAGAAATACTATTTCAGCGTCATACGACACCTTATGTCTTCCCTTAGGAAATTTTTATTACAATATTTAACGAGTTCAAATCTCGTATGAAGCAAATATTTTTAAAGATATTTTATCTTTAAAAATAATATTTCTTTTCCATCTCTTTCTCAAACTACATTACTAATATCAATATTTTTATCCTCGTGCAGTAGATAATCATCATCAATATCTTCGGATGGTGGTTCCTTAAAGCAGAAGAACCGTACACTGGCAAAAATAACATATACCATACCCACTATAATTGGAATACAAGAGATTCCAAAAACTATCCAATCATAAACAAAGATAGCAGGATAATTCTTATTACAATCATAATTAGTAAATACCTTTATATCCAAGAGACCGCTTATAAAGAGTACAAACAAGTATAAAATAATTACTATATAGCTAATCACCAAATAACCGATATGATCTATTGTTTCTTCCATCCATATCCATTCGTAAGACGTTGCAAACATAATAAACAGAGAAGCGCAAAGTGTAGCAATTCCCGCTATTAAAGAATAGCTTAGAGCGGTACTACAATTACTTTCCATTATATTTTGGTATTGGACATTCAAAATTATTGAAGTAAATATTACACCAAAAATATACAGACTGGCACAGATTCTTAATTTGTTACTCATTATTATTGTTTTGATTTGTTATTTTGATTTTCAAAGTTTCATTCAAAAATCAATTTTAAATCTTTTTCAAATTTAAAATAAATGGCAATACCCATTCTAGGAATAATTACAATTATAATTCTCAGTATAATTATCATACTCACTATAATTATTTTAGTACATAGAAAATTTAGTCACAAAGAAGTAGACGACGTTCACCCAGAAATTCCGATGAGTAAAGAGATATTTGATGACTCAAAATGGCTCTGGGTGATTCCTCTATATGCTGGCAAACCCATTTCTGACTATAAACTGTGGTGTGAAAAGATTAAAAAATCAGGAAATTTTTTAGGCATGCACGGTGTTAAGCATACATTTGATGAATTTAATAAGGATGTTACTCCTGAATACGTGCAAGAAGGAATGGATGAATTTAAAAAAGGTTTCGGGTATTATCCGAAATATTTTAAAGCTCCTAAATTACACATAACAAAAAATAACAAGAAAATTATTCAGGAAAAGGGAATGAAAATCAAAGGACATTTAAATCAATTACTACACAAAGTCTATCACACTGGACCTAATGTAAGAAAACAAGAAGGGCGTTTACCGTTTGAAACTTAGAATTCATAAATAGTATATAATTTTCGATTATATCGAGGATTGTTACTAACAAACTCTCCATGACAAACATCGCATATTTTATCATTGAAGACACCGTAGCCGTCGCACCTTATACATACACGAAGTCCAGTGTCTTCATATGTTGGAGTTGGATGTTTCAAAAATGAATCAGCTAAATGTTGATAATTTACTGGATGTTTTATTTCCTTTTCAACAGAGAAATCATAACATTCTGCATCAGTAATTCCTTTTTCTGGACAACAACAAAAACAACAAGAATAATTACCCATCTTTTCTTATTTACAATATATTCTATCTATTCTTTAAGAACTTACTTTAGTACAGACACCTTTAATAAAATCGCGCTGAAAATCTGTCAAATCACCTCGGGAACCTTTAAGAACTCCTATTTTATAGTCACATATCCGAGATACTTCTTTTACTATTCTATCATCTTCAAGATGGTCTTCTTCAGATTTTTCATCATCAATATTTCCAAATAGTCTTTTATTCATTTGTTCTAGATAATCCAAAATTAAAGTTTGATTCCTTTCATCGATAGCAGAAAATAATTTTTGTGAAAGTTTGCTCATTTCTGGGTCTGTAATAATATTTTCATCTGTATCCTTATATTTAATCTTCCGTCTAGAAAAATCAACACAAATAATTCGGTCCTTAAGAGGATATTCTAGGGCATACTCCACATATCCAGGAATCCCTCGTTTGATATGGTCAAAAGTTAGATATTGAACTTGTTCTTTGAGGTGTTCTTCAGTTATGGGTTGTAGATTATTAATAATCTGATTGACATTAGATTTTCTATTATCTTGATAAGTGGGTCTTTCGACAGCTTTGATAGCAATATTTTCGAGTTTATCTTCAAGTTTTTCTATTTGTTTTAGTTGTTTTAGTATTTGTTCGTCCTTATTTTCTAATATTTTTTCTAATGCTTTTATTCTTTCTTCGTTTCTAATATTTTGCTCTTCATAGTATTTAATCTTTTTACCTATACATATATTTTGATGAGATTTTAGACTACGTTTAGAACTTAAAATCTTTTTACAAGATGGACAATAAATTTTATTAGTCTGAAGTCCTCTTTTTTTCAAACAATATTTTGTGTTTTGCAAATGTCTTTGTAAGTTAAATTTAGTGCTAAAAATCTTTTCACAAAATTCGCATTTTTGCTCTGCAATACTCATAGATTTTTGAGAGGAATTATTTGAATTGTTCATTTTATACCTTATTATTATTCTTTAAATTAGTGCTCGAAAAAAAAATTCGCGTTTCAAAAAACTCCATGAATATTTTAGACCAAGTATATTTTTTTCGCATATGCAAAATGATTCATCTTGTATTTATAATTTTGTTCCTCAACACAATTTTTGTGTGTGTTGAAAAAATATTTTATGAGCAAAACCCATTTTTTACAAAACTTTTTTTCGGAAAAGTATTTTATAGAAAAATTATATCTTTCTATAAAAATTTTTAAAAAATAATATAATTAATTTGAAATATTTTCTGAAAAGGTAAAAGTAAATTTTTATTTAGAATCTTCTTCTCTTTTCTTCAATAATTTTTCCATTTTTGCCCCCCATCTGCCCCCTCTCTTAGCCATAAATTTGATATGTTTCCAGTGAATTTTACTATTGGGATTTTGTTTGAGTAATAATTTTATCGCTTCATAGGCTCCTTGTCCGCCTAGCCTGTTAGGACTTCCAGTTTTGGGATTTTCTACCATACCGAGATTTTTCCAATATTGGGAATCTCGATTGTCCATTTTTTAATTACTCAGACTATTTATTAAATACTTTTAAAATTTCTCATTTCCCATACACCGATTTCCAAACCTGTATCAACCTAGTGCTTTATTTATATCTCCACTTATATCCATATGCAGTCACTTGCTCATTTCTACATACGTGTTGTATATTAGAAGTTCCTCTAGTATGACCAAATAGTTCTAAACTTGCTTCTTTTACAGAGGAATATTCTTTAATAAATTTATCATCTTTCGTATATTGTAAAATTATCTTCGATTTTGGTTTTCTTTTGCTTAGAGTTTCTTTACTAACATTATGATATTGTTCAGTTTTACTAGCATATCGTAGATTACATAATCTATTGTCATCTCGTTTTCTATTAATATGGTCAACTGTCATATTATCAGGAATAGGACCTACAAAAGCTTCCATTACTATACGATGAAGTGCTTTATCAATTCTTTTACCATTATATAAAGATATGTATATATATCCTTCTTTTACGCTACCTCGTAAAAATCTCTCTTTAGGATTTTGAATTCGACCTAATGATGAAACTTTATATTTTATATCTTCGTTATTTATAATTACAGGTTTCCATTCCTCTTCTTGATTGTTACAAAGATAGTCTTTATGAAAATACCATTTCGAACCATCACTAGCATTTCTATTTCCACTTATCCATCTCCATATATTTGTTCTTCGTGTATTTTCTTTCTGTTCAGCTTCTTGAATAGAACTATAATATACCTCTTTATTATCTTTTGTAATTTTAACTATAGGAGTATTTCTTTTTTGTGGTTTTTTAAGAGCAAGTTTATGTTTGACCTGTTCTTCTTTAGTTGCCCATTCAAGGTTATCTACATGAGCATTAAAAATATTTCCGTCTTTATGATTAACTGTATTTTTACCATTTATAGAAGGAAGATATGCTTTAGCAACAAGAACATGTAAATATTCTTTCTTTTCTCTGCCTTCATTATATAATCCAAGTCTAGGATATTTATAATATTTTTTAGCATACTCATAATCTATATGTAAAAACTTATTCATTTTAAGAGAATAAATTTTCGCATCTTTAGATATTTTGTAGCCTGGATAGCCAACTATGTCCATCCAGAATGTAATTTCTTGATTCATTTTTTATATTCTTAATCTTATTTCTTTAAATTGGATTTTCTCCGTGGGACGAATTACTAGAATTTATATATTGCTTTCCAAACCTGTATTAACCTTGTGCTCCTACCCTGTACACATATACCGAGGTTTCTAGCGTCAGATAGCTGTTCTTCCAAAATATTGACCATACTGGGATCCAATTCTTTATCTAATATGGAAGCTAATATATCGGAAGAATCTACCTGATTTGCTGGGTCATAATTACCATTTGTATCTAAATCACGAATTATTGCAGTTATTGCTGATTGGGCTGCCGGATTATGAATTTGTTCTTGAAAACTTTTGAACATTCGTATTTTTTCTTCCTTCGAAAAGATTCTTTCTGGTTGAAAAATATTGGTCAGCTGAGTGTCATATTCATGAACATTTTGGAATTTATTTGAATCTGGTTCAGACATCTTTTTGTTATTTATAATTTCTTTATTTTTCTCTTCCGAAAAATTATTTTCTGGACTAAATATAGCTTTTAATTGTTTTGGTTGATTAACAATAGGTTGATACACATATTTGTATTCACTTTTCTTTTTTCTTTTGAGAATAAAAATTACTAAACCTACAATAGCTCCAATCAAAAGTATTCCAAATATCCAATACATATTTTACTTAGAGTTAAAGCATTTCCCTAAGCCACATCTAAAGAGAAAATTTAATTAATAAAAATGAAAAGAACACTTTCAACAAATCTTCTTCCCATAGCTAAACGGACTCGATCTTGTGCTCCTGTATTAGTTAATGGTATAGATATTCAAAAGCGGGACTTTCCGTGGGTTAGTCCAAGTAAATTAAGAAATTATATGCTTAAAGATGCACTTGTTGATTGGTATGCAAAGCATGACTCTTCTCCTAATTTTTCTAATCAAAACTTTGACAGAGTTTCAAATTTTAAGAAACAGATGGGCATAAGATTCGAAAGAAAAGTAGTTGATTGTTTAACTCACCGGGAATTGAATATTGAAATGGTATCTACACATTATTCCCGGGATAATGTAAAAATTACTGAAACTTTAATGAAACGAGGTGTGCCGTTCTTGTATCAAGCTTCTCTTCGTAATCCTTATAATAGAACTTATGGCATAGCTGATCTTCTAGTGCGAAGTGATTATTTAGATCAATTGGTTACTATATGCCCCCTCACCCAAAATGAAAAAACAATACCTGCTCGTAAATTAGGGACTCCATATCACTATGTTGTAGTTGATATTAAGGCATCAAATTTAACTTTAAATAGTGATGGAAAGCATCTTCGAAATTCAGGTTCATTTCCAGCATATAAAGCACAACTTTGGATTTATAATAGAGCCCTAGGACATTTGCAGGGATACCATCCAAGATGTGCTTATGTTTTAGGTAGGAGTTGGAAATATACCAAGGGTGGAGAAACCTTTCGAGGGAGTAACTGTTTGGATAGGCTAGGCACTATAGATTTTTTTGGTTGGGATCAAAAATATATTGAGGAAACTCGAAAAGCTACGTGTTGGTATAGGGATTTATTAAGGGATGGTCATAAAATGGATCCCAGAAATCCCTGTAGGGATGAACTTCGTCCTAATATGTGTGTCGATTCTGGATTCTGGAATAATAAGAAAAAAGAATTAGCTGAGTCTACCGGAGATATAACAATGCTCTATTATTGTGGTATAAAACATAGAAAACAAGCTGATTTCAATGGTATTAAAAGTTTTCGCGATCCGGCTTGTTGTTCGGAAGCAATTGGAATGGGTGGAACTCGTGCTAAATTAATTGATAGTATAATTGATATTAATAGGCAAAATGAAGACCTCATTAGACCTGGAATTATTAGAAGTGATTTATTTAATTGGAAAAATGGAAGGATTAATGAATTTTTTGTAGATTTTGAGGTTTTTAATGATATATTTGATTCGTTTGACGAGCTTCCCTATAAGAAACGTACTGATATGGTTTTTCTTATTGGAGTAGGATATGTAGATAATGGTACCTGGAAATATAAGAATTTTCGCTGTGAAAGACCTACTTTAGAAGAAGAATACCGTATTATGCAAGAATTTATGGATTTCATTAATCTTAAAAACAACCCCAAATTATGGTTTTGGCACGCAGAAGATAATTTCTGGAGAAGATATGCCCAAAGACAAGCCGACAGGAACACTTCTTCAAAATTTTTTGATGACATTGTCAATTCTCTGGATTGGAAATGGTACTGGGCTGACCTTAAAAAGGTTTTTGAGAAAACTCCGATAACCATTAAAGGTTGTTATAAGTTTAAACTCAAAGAAATAGCTTCTCAGATGTTTAAACACGGAATGATTACTACAAAGTTAGACACGAATGTTAGTAACGGCTTTGAAGCTATGGTAGAAGCCTGGGAGTATTATAAAGGAGCACCAGGTTCCAATATGGATGATATTGTACGGTATAATGAATATGATTGCAAGGTATTGTCTGATATGTTACGATACCTTCGAGAGAATCATATTTAAGAAATACATTTATACTAATCTAAAATGTATTTGTATAAAAATTTTTTAGTTGTTGAACGAGAAGATAAATTTACAAATGCTAAAAATTTTGTCAAAAATACTCTAAAAATATGGTTTGACGATTCTGAAGGTCAAGAGGAAGATGTAATTATAATTATATATCCTAGACCGCTCAACCCGACTGATACCATTCGGGAAATAAAGCATAGTATCAGTTTCAAATTTAAACATTATGAGAATCCTATTGGTTTTATAAAATTGCATTGTAATCAAAATGATTTCAGGGTTTCCAACTTTCATTTTGAAACTGAACCGTTGAAATACTTGGCGATGTTTAAACAATATCTTATTAATGTTATAGCAAGGTTAGATCTAACTGGGGAAGATGTTGATAAAGAAGGATTTTACTTATATTTTCCCAATAATTTAACCCCAGATTGGATTAAAAAACTTAAAACTAGTCATTTAATTGAGAGCTCTGGAAAGTATAAATTTAGAGGTCACGAAGTTCTTCCATTTTTACTTATAAATAATTGGGAATACCCTATTAAAAAATTTAATTTAACTTAATTTAAATGCCTTCGGTACTTTGAATTCAGCACTGATGTAAGTATATCTTACCCCATCTTCATTCCTACGTTGTCCCTTGTATCTGCCAGTTATAATTAATTCACCTCCAAATTGTAAAAGAATCTCACCCTCGCCAGGACGTGTAGAAATAGACTCTATTGCTAATCCCCGGGCACCCTCTTCTATAGTAATGACTAGTATACAACACTCATCTGAAGGAACTACAAAATCTTCGTCAAAAACTACGTCTTCTTTATAAGTGGTAGAGAGAGGCGAAGGTCTGAATATACGATTCCCAATTTTGTACCTTTCATCACAACCTTGATATTCGGAAAAGCCCCTCCATAGAATCATTTTTGGTAACTTCGGAGCAAGTCTAAATATGTGTTCAAATTGCCGATATGATTCTTCAAAGTCCTTAACAATTTCTTTAGGGTCTTGACGAACGCTACAATATGGATTGAAAAACATAAACATCTCCTCCGAATAGTCAATAATCAAATCCACTTCTTCTTTGGTTAATTTTTCTTTTATAACCTTGTTTGATTCTTTCACCACTTTGCGGGCAAGTGCATCATTTTTATCCATTTAATAATACACTGTAAACAAAAAAACTGACTTTTTTTGATAACTTTCAAACTAAAAAACTTAGATTCAACAATGACGACGATGATATATTTGAGTTTATCCGACCCAGAATACGACAAGATCTCGGAATTTTTTAGACAAACTTATCCGAATTCTTGTATCGTATGGGTAGAGAAGATTGATAATCCAGATTTACTTTCTAATTACGAAAAATATAAGAAGACCATTCCTGAACCTAACGAAAAACTGTTATTTCACGGAACCACCGAAGAAAACGCTAGAAAAATTATTCATTTAGGGTTCGATCCATCTCTCAATAAAGCCTTTGCTTACGGGAAAGGTGTCTATTTTTCGAAAAGGTCTATTTATAGTAGGGATTTTAGTATGCCGAGCAAGGATGAACTTGCTTTTATGTTACTATGTTCAGTTGTTACAGGTAAAGTTACTAAAGGATCTCGTGGAGAAAAAATACCTAAGGACTACAATAGTTTCACAAATAGTATAAAAAATCCTGATATGTATATTGTTAACCGGGGGGAAGCTATTATGCCACGATATCTAGTAGCCTTCTATCCAAAAGCTAAGTAAAAAACAAAACAAAACCAAACAAAAATTATAGGTGTTATTCTTCCGACCAGAAACTCGGATAGGATAACGCCTTTTTTGCTGTTAGAAGAATTATTTTTCTATCTAGTCTTTAAGTAAAATGATTATCAACTTGTTAGATATTTTTATTACGAGTATAATACTTGTTCTTGTTATTATCGTTTTTGTAAAAAAGAAACATCCCAAAGAAACATTTACAGAAGGATATACATTAAAAACTCTCGCAGAAAAACCGAAAATAATTGAAATTCAAAATTTTCTATCCCCTGAAGAGTGTGACCATCTTATTCAGCTAGCAGAAGACAGACAATGTTTTAAACGTTCAGAAGTTCAGGCACACACAGGTATTGAGCACGATACTCGAACAAGCTGGTCGTGTGTTTTAGACCGAGCAGAAGATGAAATTGTAAAACGTATCGAAAACCGCGCTACCTCTTTTACATCATTGCCATATACTCACGTCGAACCTCTTCAAATAGTACGATACCAGCCAGGACAATTTTTCAAGGGGCATTACGATTTCTTTCCTCCAGGATCGCCTGAAACCGAGATAGCTACCTCACGTGGAGGTCAGCGACATTACACATTCTTCGTTTACCTTAATGACGTTCGAGGTGGTGGTGACACATACTTTCCTAAGGTGCCGATTCGTGTATCTCCAATAAAAGGAAAGGCTACTTTCTGGAGTAATCTTCATTCAGATGGAACGGTGGATTATTCTACATATCACTCAGGCGAACCTCCGCATAGTGAGATAAAATACGGGCTCAATATCTGGATCTGTCAACAGCCATTTGTCTAAAGTAGAAAAACTGATTTTTTCGGACAACTTTCTATTAAAAAGAAAAACAACAACAAAAATGACAAGTACATTTATATTTAAATTTATTGGTCAAATCAGCATAGGAGCTATTGCAGGAGCTGTTATGGCAGTTGGAATCGTTGGAACAATTATATTTGGATATTCAGTGGTTAAAACACGTTTCTTCGGTGAAAAAACCGTTGATAAAAATTTCACTACGTATAAGAGTAACGCTTTGGGCGCAGAATACAGTATAACATTAAAAAACTAAAAAAAAATGAATTTTTCAGATAACTTTCAAGAATAAAAAATACGATTTCATCTAACAAAAGAAACACATATACCAAAATGCAAGTCTACGTTGTCATCTCGCACGTGTTCGAAAAAGAAATGGGAGTCTTTGTTGAATTGAAAGATGCTCAGGCATACATGAAACAAATCGGAATTACTTACTCTCACATTGTAGCTCGAGAGTTGGTATTTGGACGTGTAAACTCAGAAATGTCCGATGCTGCTAAGAAAATCATCTATGCACCACTGGATCCGTGTGGAAAGCGTGGGCGCTCCTATTGTTGTGATTGTCAACTTCCTATTCACGAGGAACGTGCAAATATCGACCGAGCGCTCCTATCTGCGGACGCTTTCTAAAAAACAAATAAAAAGTAAAAAATAGAACAAAAACAACCTTTCAAGGCGCTATTCTTCCGATTAGAAACTCGGATAGGATAGCGCCTTTTTTGACGGCAAAAAAACTGATTTTTTCCGACAACTTTATCGATAAAAAACACGATTCTACCGATCAAAAAGCATTCAACTCAAAGCCAAAAAACTGATTTTTCCCGACAACTTTATCGATAAAAAACACAGAACGAACAACACACTCAAAATGTCTCAATTCCGTCTCTATTCAAAAACGCACCTTTCCAAATTTATGTCCCAAGTGGCAGAATTGGAAATTATTCCAGATAAGTCCGAGCTGTGGAACATTTGGAATGGAATTGAAGAGGTTCCTATTTCCGAGAAAATGTTTTATGGATGGATGAAAGGTCTAATGGACAACTTCAATGTTGATCCCTTTGATGCCAATGACTCAAAAGTATTTTCGCATAAGCGTGTGGAAGGATTCATCCGAAGAATAGTAGAAGGCAGAGACAGACTGAATCTTGCAAAAGACGATCTTCGCAAACTTTGGCTTTCAATTTCCTGTCAAATTACGAGAGATAATCTTTCGGATTATACGAAGTTTTTGATAAATAATTTGATTACTTCTCAACTAATCAAAATTCCAACTATTAAGGGTATTTGAAAAAACGTTCGACTGACTAAGTTCAAAAACAAAACAAAAAGTAAAAAATAGAAAACAAAACAAAAAGTAAAAAATAGAAAACAAAACAAAAAGTAAAAAATAGAAAACAAAACAAAAAGTAAAAAATAGAAAACAAAACAAAAAACAGCCCTTCAAGGAGCTATTCTATCTGACAGAAACTCGGATAGAATAGCTCCTTTTTTGCTGTCAAGACCCGAATCGATAGAAAAACTGAGTTTTGCCTCTAACTTCCAGATTCCAAGACAGGCTACCATCACACACCACTCAATACACTCAACGCAACTTCAAAATGAGCTCTTACAAAATCGTAATCGTAGGTGATGCTAACGTTGGAAAGACCAGCTATGTCGAGCGTCTGATCACTGGCAATTTTATCGAAGACTACGAGCCAACCTTGGGAGTCAGTGTACGTCAGTACAAACGCAATGGAGTGACCTACCATCTTTGGGATTGTGCGGGAAACCCTAAATTGGGAGACGAGAAGATGAGCGAATGCTTTTCAGAAGCAGATGGTGCAATCGTTATGTTCGATGCATTCAAGCATCACACGAAATACCTGGAGAAATGGACTAGTCTATTTCCAGGAATTCCTATCTGCTTTTGTACCAACAAGCAAGACTGGGCTGTTAAGGCGAAGTATCAAGGGAAATATCCCTGTTATCCAATGTCGGTGAAAGACGGTTACAATATCGAGAAGCCGTTTGAATACTTCGAAGAATATGATTTTTATGAGTGTGAAGACTGTGGATTGGTGATGAATGGCAATGAAACAATCTGCAAAACGTGTGGTTGGAATTCGATTACTTCTCAAAGCAAAACTGACTAGTTCAAAAACAAAACAAAACAAAACAAAAAGTAAAAAATAGAAAACAAACAAAAAACAGCCCTTCAAGGAGCTATTCTTCCGACCAGAAACTCGGATAGGATAGCTCCTTTTTTGCTGTCCGATGAATTCTTATAAGTTATGGACTTATAAGAACTATATAATTCTCTCTCGACACATCTTACATTTTCCACAAGCTTTTCCATCCACTGGAAACCAGCAAGAAAATGTCTGATGTAAAATGTCTTCCCAACCACTTTTCCTAGCTGTCTTTAACATTTGTTTTTTGTTTGTATATAATAATGGAAATCTAAGCCACTTTGCATATAATTGCGCTGGAGTCTGTTTATTCTTCTCAATTAATCGCTTAATATATTGGGCAAAACGAGCTCCCGGTTCATTCTCGCTACAGATTTCTATCCGTTTGTTCAATGCAATACACGTAGTTAACATCGCCGAATATTGATTCTTATTACGTGTAAATCCTTTTTCTTTATAAATCCAATCAGTAGCATTCTGAATACTAGGTGAATAATACTTGGTAGGGTCGAAATAAATTACTGGTAGAAGTTTGCTATTTCCTCCTCTACGATTAATTTGTTCGTAAAGGCGTTCCATAGTTTCTATTTCTTCTCGAACATTCTTTCTAGAGACATCATCACCATCGATATTACCTATGATATAAATGGGTTGAATGACTTTATTTTGATTCAACACTAGGTCACATATTCGATAGGTGGAATCGAATCCCCCGGTCCAGAATACGTAAATTGGTTCGGAGAAAGATTCCTTTTTATGTTATCTGGATAAAATAATCAAAAGAATAAAAGAAGCTAATGATAAGATTAAACTAATAATAACATACATTGTTTATTATATGACGCGAGATTTAATCAGATTCAGAAATTAAACAATTTTTATCTGCCAAAGGCAAAAAATAAAATGAAAAACTTTTTCCTCTTTCAGCTTCATTCCAACTCATAAAAAATACTTTGAATAAGGGACTATGTTTTTTATATTTGATTTTATTTACAAATACAACAAATTCTCTTCCTGTATTAGGATAATTTTTGGGATTTTCATCCTTAGCAGGGTATTTTACCTCATAAACTTTTTTGATAGATGATAGATTAATATCCCTAGAATTCTTTAACCAATATGGAGCCATAGTTAGTACATAAATACCCTCCAGAGTAGCCACACAGTGAACCTGTGTTCCATAATCCTTAAAAGCTGAAACAAATGCTTCAAAGTCACTTCCTGAAGCCCATCCGATATCAACCCCGTGTCTTATATACGCTTCTCGAGGATGTGAATGATAATTGAATCTTGACCGAGCGACAGATACCTCCTCTTCTTTACCTGTCAGTCTCCTATTTCTATCAAGTGTAATTACATATTTTTTGTTACCAATTTTAGTTAGTGTAAGTGCTCCTGCCATTTCTTTCTGAGTAATTTTCCCGTCGTGGTTTTGACTTTTTCCAGTTTCGGTTAATTTTCTTAATTTTTTCGTGGCTGTAGAAGAAAATTTAGCAGTGGCTCTACAAAGCATATTTTCTCTTCTCTCTCCAAATGAAGAAATAGCACGTCGTCGTGTAGGTTTTCGAGAAACGACTTTTTGATTTTTCCTCAAAGTAATTCGCCTTCCGTCGCGGATATAGAATCTTTTTTTATACTTTCGTTCATATAATTTGAGATATTTCCCCCGAACAAAGACATACATATTTATTATTAACAATATTTAATAAGTGGTTATAATAATAAATGGGTTCTTCTTTCAAAATAAGAGATCTGAGCTCTACTAACATAATTCAATTATTTGAAACAACCAGCGAGCACACATCTGAAATAGCCCTAAGCCAACAACCATTTCTAACAGGAGAGAATTACAATAATAATATACCACTTATAAATCAAGGCAACACTATCGACAATATCTACACAGCATTAGCCGCCGCCGGGGCAGTTGGTGCCATAAAGCCTGGGCGTACAATCACATTCAATAATAATACGTCCAGTACCAATCTTGATCTGTATTTAACCCTAGGGGGGACCAATCCCCAACCACTTACTAAAATAAGTACAATCAACGTAGGTAATATGTTTGTCTGGCCCATTTCTGATACCAAGTATGGACTTTGTGGAAACTTTACAACAATGCCCGCTGGAGTGACACCACCAAAGTCCAACGCAGGTCCAACACTATTCGAGTTCGGCTTAAATCAGGTATGGTCGACAAGTGTTCCTGAAATACGGGACACGTTTGATATAAGTACAGTACCACCAGGAATAGGCAATAAAGCTAATAATGGACCGCGGTCGTTAGCGGTACAAATATCCCGAG
>SDBT01008882.1_pt1 | contig 16349 bp, 13 predicted proteins | sample 2277101 | NCBI WGS metagenome assembly SDBT01 (sample SAMN10404973, study PRJNA504765) | marine sediment metagenome | isolation source: marine sediment core GS10_PC15, 103 cmbsf | place: Arctic Ocean: Southern Knipovich Ridge | collected 2010 | reverse complement strand
GGTGGCATAATGGCAGTATCGCGTAGTTTTGGTAATTTTAGCAAAGATCTCAAATTATTGGGACATAGATACATGGGCACCAAAGCTCCACTATCAGCACAACCAGACATTTATAGAGTAAACTTGCGAAATTATACTAATAAGGTACAGATGGTCTTAGCTTCTGATGGGTTGTGGGATGTATTTAGTACGAAAGAAGTAATGAAATTCTTTAACACTCACACTGACGGGTGTGCTGATATTATTAATGCGGCTATCAAACGTGGTTCTCTTGACAATATTACTGTTATGGTTATAGATATACCCAACTGTAATAAGTGATCTTGACAAATAAATATTGTAAAATAATGGACTCTGGAAACCCTACTTTTAATAAAAGCGGACCAACGAGTTCCCAAGACCACTTGGGCAATCGAGTACATATAATATTACCGCCAGAAGATGACAACGGTAATATCGAATACAAGTGGAAGTTGGTAAATATTAACAATTATAAACGTAACAGGCTTACTAGTCAAATGAGGTGGCGAGTACGAGAGTCTTCTGATAACAATTCTGCATTGTATATACTCGGTGTTCATGATAATGGTCAACTAACTGGTCTTTCTCGTAATGACCTCATCACAACATATATAAATCTCATAGATTGTGCAACTAAGATTGGTATGTATACATGTTTGCGGTGTTTTAGGAAAATAAACGATATGGATTATTGGGCAATCCTACAAATCTTTTATTTTAAATCAAATGAAAAGGTAAGAACTGACCATTCTCTACCACAAATACCTAAGCATGATATACCTGACTATTTAAGATTCTGTACGTAGTCCGGTACGTACAAGAAAATTGATTTTTTATCAGTTGTTGAGAACAAAAACAACACAATGACACACACCATTTAAATTTAAAATCGCATTTATTGGTGATGAAAAAGTTGGTAAAACTACTTTTTTAAATCGCTATCTTACAGGTGAATTTACTTTGGAATATATACCGACTCGTGGTGTAGAGGTTCATCCACTTGCCTTGAAGTTACATTTAATGTCTGGGATACCCCTGGAGATGAAAATACAGGTTTGGGAGATAATTATTTTATCAATGCTGATGCATGTGTTCTTTTCTTTGACATTACTAGAGAGGACACCTACAAATCTTTAAAATCACACGAAAAAAATTTCAAAAGAGTAGTCGGAGAAAAACCAATGATTGTTTGTGGCAACAAGTATGATGAAATGAATCATCAAGTTGAAGCGAGCTACATTAATTTCCATAGATCTAATTGTTATTATTTTAATGTCTCTGCCAAATCCAACTATAATTTTGAGAAACCCTTTCTATATCTGGCAAGAATGTTGACCCGTTATCCGGATCTAGTCTTAATTTAATTTTGCTGATGCTTTAGAATTGCCACGTATGTCGAAATGTAGTTCTATTCTATTCAAATTTCCATCTAAACAATAAATATGATAACTAATCATATTGTTTTGAGGAGCACTTAACCATATATACGGTATCCCATTTTCACTACCAACACATGTTACACCAACCCAAGAATCTTTCCGTAGTAATTTATTATGAACAATTCCAGATATCTTTCCTCCACTATAAAGTTCAAGGTTAATAGTCAAGATTCCTACCATACCGTTTAAAGTAGCGTCTGGTATTGACATGGGTTCAACGTCTATAACTGTTGTTGTAACTGTTGCTGGATCGTCTTCATTTAGTGTTGTTGGATCGTCGTCTTCATGTAGTGTTGCTGGATCTGATTCATGTAGTGTTGTTGGATCGTCGTCTTCATGTAATGTTGCTGGATCTGATTCATCTAGTGTTTCTTGTTTAATAACAGTAACTTCCGTACGAGAAATATTACAATTAATACAAGCATCTGAATTTTTTAATTCTAGATTTCCCGACTTTACTATAACATCTCCAGAATCCACTTGAAGATTGCCAGTTTTCTCAATAGTCAATACTCGTTCTCCTCCAATATCAAAACATATCTCTCCATCAGAACAACCTCCTTGTCCAGTAGAAATATGTACATTACCACCAATACCAGGAACATTATTACCAGCTACTAAACAAATATTTCCGCTACTTGAAACCCTTAGGGTTTCTGCGTAGGAAAGCTTCGCTTTCCGAGTATCGGGTGCTTTAATAACTACATTGTCATTTTCCAAATGCACATTATTTCCAATTGCCAATGGAATCCACTGATGACCAGTATGATAATATAGTAAACTATCAGCAGTATTTAATACCATATTTCCAACTGTATATTGGTTTTGGTTATACATATCAAGAATCGGAACCCTCAATATATTCTCACTAATATTCTGAGTTGTGCGGGATGCATTGGTTTGTTGTTGGACAAGCTGTTCTTGCTGCTGTTGTCCTACATATCTAGTATTACCAAGTGACGCGCGACTTCTTGTCCTAAAACTCATATAGTATAACTCGAAACGTAACTTTAAATTAATATCAGTACATACTGATGTTAATTAAGTACCTTCTGCTGAAATGTCTTTAAAGGTATACCTCCTACCTCAGCCTCGGGATTGTTATCTAATATCACTGCAGCGATATTTTGAGCAAATTGTGTATATACAGCAGCAAAAGCAATACTTACATTCTGCTTATAAACCAAGCTTTTCAGTGTCACGTCCTGTCTACGAGATTCCAACATTTTTAAATTAACCAAGTCCAGCTTTTTGGCTTTACTATAAACATAATTGTAACGCTGTTGTAACTGTTTTAGGATAGCTGACAATTCTCCTGCACCTTTAGCACGAACTTGCAACCAAGACATATATTCCAACGCCCGGAGAATTTCCTCAGTAACATACTCTGAGTAATCATCTTGATGTTTTTGTAATCCTCGCTGAATAGCATCACACAATACTGCACTCTCTAGGGATTCCGAAGGAATCCTACGAGGGAAATGCGTAGCATTTCCTGAGTCCACATTTTCTGTGATCTCAATGCCTAACATTTTTGCTAGTTGTAATAGAGATTCCTTTTGGTAATTATTATCCTTTATCTTACAGATACTAAGATAATCTGTTAACACCTTACATAGACTATAATCATCAGTTTGGGGGTCAATATTAATACCTAAACTAGTTATAAGAGCTTCTGACATTTGACGATCGTACGGTTTACCATTGACAATACACAATGGTCGAGCCAAGCGAATCAAGATCACAACTTGTCCAGCAGTAGGTCTATTTACGGGATCCTTATTAAGTATAGCCTTGATAAAATTATTAATAGGTGGATACGGGTATTGACTGTTTTTGACATTACTAATTTGGATCTCCTTGGCGATTAAACTGGGATCGTTATTAGTAAACGGCATAAAGTCCTTTCCTGGGTTCGCCAATTGGAAAAAGATAACGCCTATACTCCAAATGTCATGAGCTGCTCGTAAAGCAAAATCCTGTTGAGAAGGATCAGTACTCAATTGCAATAGTTCTGGTGGCATATAATATGCAGTCCCCGCCTTACCCTTGCACTTTATATTTAGGTTTTGAGAACAAGAGAAAGCAAAATCTGTCAGTCGGAGTCGATTAAGGACGGGATCATGAATAATATTACTGGGTTTAATGTTCTGATGAACAATACCATGCTCGTGGATGTAATCTACATCTTGAGCGATTTCAAACATCATCTGTAACAATTTATTCATATCAAAATTTCCGGGCGACGCTGTCTTACTGCCATAGGCTTTGGGTACTTTAGCCGAACTGCGATCTAGGAGAATTTGCTGAAGACTCTCACCAGTAATGTAATCAGTAACTATTATTAGATATTGGGTATTTGCTACAGTATGTATAAAATAATCATAGTAACAAGTAATATACTTGTTACATACGGGATTGCCGGACATTTGTTTTAATACTTTAGCCTCCATTTCAATAGTGCTTGGATCAAGGCCAAGCTCGGAAATCTTTGACAGATCAAGGGTTTTGATTGTATAGGACTTTATTATTGGCTGTCCAGTCATTGGATCAAAAGTTTGACGTTGACCTAGATATGTGGTACCTAACGGTCCTTTACCTAATATTTTGATAATCTTATAATTATTTACTACAGAGTTTACTTGTAAAATACTCATTACTCATTATCAATATTTTTCTATTTTTGACTGTTGTCAATATCCAATATATTGTTTGTAAAAATGATATTTGATAATTGTTATTTTACAAAAATAAATGGATAATTGTGTACATGTCTCAGGACCAGAACTACCAGAGTTTTGTTCATGCGGTGCTGAACTATGGTCTCAATGTGGTAATAATTGTCCCTGGGGCGCATGTGTAGATTTTGAATGTCATATAGAGACGTTTCTATATGAAATATGTGATAACACATGTGATTGTTATACGAAAACTATCTTTTTCAGTGAAATTGACGATATTGTTGGCGATCGGGATTTTAATCAAGCGCAAATATGTTATGCTGTCATTCTAGACAATCTACAAGAAGATGTATGGTTCTTTATTCGGGTTAACCAAGATATTCGCAACCAAATCGACGCTGTAATACAAAAATATTATCCAAGTGAACAATATCACTATAAAATATGGTGTAATTCGGCAATATGTGCTGCTGGATAATATTGTGAGACATGCTGTCTCTCCGCGATACTTTTAACAAAAGTATTAGTTATACCGTAAAGGAGCTGCGCTCCTTTATACTTATTCTAGATATAGCATACAATTACGATAGCCGGAGTATTCTTGATGTTGCTGTAAACAATAGCTATTACGATTAGATCCGTAACTCATGTACTTACCTGGATAAGCTTGGAACGCGGTGGTGTAGTATGGAGCAGCATTACGGATATAACTACTACCGATATAAAAATCCTCATCCTCTTCGCTGCTAATACTAGCAGTACGGTCGGCTTGATTCGACTGCTGAATAAAAATAAATGCCAAGATCACAAAAAATAGTACCAAAAATACAATCGGAATATTAAAACACATGTTTATTACAAAACTACAAGATAAAATTGAATTAAATATGCTTGTTTAAAAATAAACCAAATGGATCAACTTGAACAATGCGAACAATGCGAACAATGCGAATACTTTCATAAAATTAATAGAGAAACAGCTGAAATCTTTCTCAACCAGGGTGGTATTGGATCTTACCTAGTGAGACCAAGTAGTAAACTAGGGTATATCTCTCTTTCTTATATAATAGAACTAAATAACAAACCAGTATGTCAACATTCATTAATTCGACCGTCTCCAACTGAAAACAAATGGGAAGGACGATTGGATGGCAGATGGTATTCATTTTCAGTCTTTGATGAATATGTAGAAAGGATTGCTGGTATAAATAAACTAAAAATGGTTGTTAAAAAAAAATGAATTATAAAATTGTAGATTGTAGTTATATTGGTGTAATGGGTAGTGCTTCTATTTCTGATGAACTATATGCACAAGTCTCCGAAATAGGTGCTCTCTTAGCTATCAAGGGATATACGGTTCTCTCTGGTGGTCGTAACTATGGTGTGATGGATGCAATCAGTATCGGCGCTTCTAGGGCGAACGGTACTGTTATTGGAATATTGCCTGGGCCTAACAAAGCACAAATGTCTACTGGCGTGACTATACCCATATTGACTGGAATGGGTAGTGGGCGTAATATTATTAATGTACTAAGTAGTGACGTAGTAGTAGTTGTAGTAGGAGATAGTCCTGGAACAATCTCAGAACTTGCTCTAGCGGTAAAGTCACAAAAACCTCTGGTACTCTACAAGGGAAACCCGCACATAATTAGTTTACTCAATGAAAACGTATACCTAGCAAACACAGTAAGAGAGCTTATTGATAAAATCTGTGAGATCTGCAGGTAATTTAGAGAACTCGATGTGATTTAATTTTTCTTATTGTATCAAGAATGGATTCCTCTTTTGATATATATAAATTTTTAATAACACGAGCTGACCACATATATTTTTTTATAATATCAATAGGTATTATTTCTTCTAATATATCTATCTCATATTGATGTTGAAAACGAATTATTTCAATTAAAATATCTTCTGTTATCCCATCAAATAAACCAGAGATTTCTTTCTTTTGTATACTAAAGTCCAGTAGGAGTAAAATTGTTTGTATACCAGTAGAAGTGTATTCAGTCATTTTTATAGGTTCGTTTTTGGATGAATCTACTGAATTAAAGCAAGATCTAAATACTGAACTTTTAGCATATAAAATGTAATTGTTAAACCCAATAATCACATTATCCGCTGTTTCGATTGAAAAATTTTGAAGATATTTTGGAAATGTATCGTCATATAGTTTTTGAGATAGATCTTCATCTTTATCGTTATCTCCTTTTTCATCTCCTTTTTTCCATCTTTTCTATCTCCATATTTCAATTTTGTCTACCAACTCTCATTCTATTCATTATAGATTCAATTTTATTAACTAGGTTGGTAGACAAAATTGAAATTAGATATGTTAATTTTAATTTATATTATAAGATACATGATTGACAGAAATCGATATGACTTGTAAGAGTCCATCTATACATTACCCGGAAATGACACCTGGGATTTGTGGATCTCCCACAGATGGTCATTGCGAACTTTGCGGGAAGGATTACTGTATTAATTGCTTGTACCTTGTATGTGAAATCTGTCACTGCGAGTTTACTTGTTTTCAATGCGGGGCTCCTGTGAAAAAAACACTTCGGCGATGTTCTAGACATCGCGATAATCTGAACGCAGTGGAGAAATGTGAAAATAAAGATTGTGACTGTTGTTCTTTTAAATTCTAACAAGGTTTTTATATTATTTAAGTGAGTCGTAATATTTATTAACTCGGTTATTTAAATCACATTCCGGTACATATTTCATCGCATATAATAAACACTTCTCCCTATCTTTATATGGCTGGTTACTATCAATGCCATTTATAATAGTGAGAGAGATACGTAATAGTGCATTTTTGTTTAATTCATGTCTATGATATTCCATAACCATACGAATAAATTCCCAATAAAGACATAAATTACGGAGCTCCCCATAATTAAGGATCGTGTCTAGATTTGTAAAATTTGGTTTAAACTCTGGCCGTACACTCGATATTTGGCTCAATTTAATAAATGGACATTGTTAATTTTAACGCCACACAAAGTCACTGTCATCCTTGAATGACAAAAAGGTGGAATATCCAGCCAGCGGTACTGTGGCGCGCTTAAATTCTGTAGAACAACAATTATGTCCAGCAATAACCATTAGAATAGGAGTGCCAGTGTACAGAGCACCAGATGCCGCTGGCTTGCCTGATGATACAACCACAAACATTATCGTTTCGATGCCAGTAGCCCAGTACGGAATGAGGAGGGGGTAATAGTTGGTGTACACCGACTAGTAGTTTGGTAGTTTTCTTTATTTATTGATGAATAAAGAAAAATTCTTAAAAACTGTCGAAAAATATGAAAATCTTTGAGTTTGATTTTTATCGGTCGTACGGGTGCTTTCGCAAATAAGGGACTCCCCACATATCGGGATGTACAAATAATACGTGATAAATGATAATAAATAATATTATACACCAACAAATCATTTTAATTATATTATTACATCTTTTTTAAATTATATTATTACATCTTTTTTAAATTAATTAATCACCTCTTGGTAATTTTCTTTATTTATCGATGAATAAAGAAATTAATTTGGCAATGATGGTATAGCTCAAAAAAATTGAATAGATAAGATTACACTGTCAAAAATAACAGAACCGGTTTAAAGATATACTGAATTTATCAATTTAAAAATTATCTTGACGGAATATAATGTCGATTCAACACCTCTCAATTCAGGCCATAAAAGAGCATTATATCTCACTATTCAAAGATCTTAATGCTGCTCAGTCTATAGATACCTTTAAAACCTTTATTCGAACAGTAGTGTCTGAATTATCCTGGGGGCTAGACGTAGATCTCCAGTTATTAGAAAAAGATATAGACGATCCCGTCATCTGTAAGACCCGACATTTGGGTGCTTTGGAATCTCTGAACCGTGTATTGCTTCCTATTGCAGAAGGTGCAACCTCTAAGGCGACCAAGCATCCCGACTGGTCGTTGTTGGCTGGTAGGATTGAGATCCAGCGTTTAAAATTAGGTGTGCCCGATACTTTTGCAGAGGTACTCAATAAAGATATCACTGTATGGCGTAAAGACAGAGACTATGATTATTATGATTTTGCTAATCGCCATGCCCAAGAGCTACAATCGATGATAGTTCCCGAACGTGACTATGATCTTTACTTTTTTGGTGTTCGAACTTTGGAAAAAAGTTACCTCATGCGACTAATCAACGGTAGGGAGTATTTTTTAGAAACTCCACAGCGTATGTACCTACGTATTGCTACATTCCTGTGGATGCCAGATTTAGAAATGATCAAGAGGTATTATGATTTAATGAGTACTGGAGCTTTTACACATGCATCGCCAACAATGTTTCATTCTGGTATTGCCAAAGGATCCCTTGCATCATGTTTCTTGTTAACTATGCAGGATGACTTGGAGAAGATTTTCAAGTGTCTCGGTCAGTGTGCAATGATCTCTAAAGCTGCAGGAGGTATTGGATTAGATATTGCTAATATTCGCCATTCAAAGGTCGGGCATCTCGGTCAATCCTCTGGAATTGTACCAATGCTCAAAGTATATGATAATGCGATGCGCTATGTCGATCAGGCTGGACGACGAAGGGGTTCTGCTACTATATTCTTACCACCATGGCATATTGATTTTCCAGATTTTTTACTATTGAAACGTCAACAGGGAGCGGAAGAGCGCAGAGCTCGTGATTTATTTTATTCAGTATGGAACTGTGACATTTTTATGGACCGAGTACATAAAGATCTGGAATGGACATTGTTCTGTCCTAAGCATGCACCTAAACTAACAGAAACTTTTGGAGAGGAGTTTGAAAAATGGTACAAATATTACGAGGTAGAGATCCCCAAACAAATAGGTCATGAAAATTACCTACAAAAGATATCTGCAAGGAAATTATGGAATGATTTACTAACCACACAGATAGAAACCGGAATGCCATTTATGACTAACAAGGATACTGCAAATTATACTAGTAATCAACAGAATCTCGGATTAATTCGCAGCAGTAATTTATGTGTTGAAGTAATCGAAGTTACTGATGAAAACACTATATCTTCATGCAATCTCGCTAGTATTGCTCTGGATGAATACGTCGATATTGTTGATGGTACTCCTGTCTATAATCACCAACGGTTAGCTGAAGTGACCCGTTTGATTATTCGCGGTTTGAATCGTGTCATTGACAGAACTTTTTATCCTCTACAGGTATATAATGACCAAGGCGAGGTCACTGGACACGGTCCAATCAAAAATACCAATCTTCGCTATCGACCCTTGGGACTTGGTGTCCAAGCCCTTGCAGACGCATTTTTGAAGATGGATATGGCCTGGACTGATCCAGAAGCACGAGAGCTCAATAAGGAGATCTTTGCAACAATCTACTACAATTCTATTGATGAATCATGCGAGTTAGCCAAATTAGAGGGTGTATATGAAGGTTTTGATGGCAGCCCGGCCAGTCAAGGTTTGCTCAAGCCAGACCTTATTGCTTTGGAGCGAGCACGCAAAAAACTATATATCGAAGGACTTATTAGTACTGATCCGGAATATACTACTCGGTTATCAGTGCTTGCAGCAAAATTCTTAGAGGATGGCTTGTCTTTACGTTTTAATTGGGACTCGTTGCGTGAAAAGGTAAAACATAGTGGTCTGCGTAACTCATTGCTGGTCGCACTCATGCCTACAGCAAGCAGTGCCCAGATTCGATATAAGAATGAATCCTTTGAACCTTTTACTACCAATATGTATGTTCGTAGTGTACTTGCTGGTAACCACATTATTGTGAATAGATATATGGTTCGCGAACTGGCTGAACTAGGCTTGTGGAACAAGAGTGTAGTTAATTTTATTATCAAGAATGAAGGCTCTATCGCTGAACTTCCACTAGATCTTCTTGATGATTCTCTACGCCCAAAACTGCAAAGAATTAAAGACAAATACCTCACAGCATTTGAATTACCTCAAAAACTACTTGTCAATATGGCCATTGATCGCGCGTATTATGTTTGTCAGTCCCAATCATTGAATATTCATTCCAAAGACCCTACATTCCGGCAACTGACTAGTTTGCATTTTTACGCCTGGGAAAATGCGTTAACTACCGGTATGTACTATCTCCGCACAGCACCGGCGACTGAAGCAATAAAGTTTACTGTCGAAGGAGAACTGGACGTCAAGAAATCAGTAGTGTGCACAGATGATGTCTGTGTTTCCTGTCAGAGCTAAGGGAGCTTTCTACCTTTTAGAAAAAAGGTAGGTCTAAAACGGGGAGGGTGCGTGCGCACCCTCCCTTCTTGATCTACTTCTTGTTAAGAAGTAGGCGTTCCCTTAAACCCTAGCTGGCCTTTCGGCCCAGCACCGGCGATTACCAGTGAAAACCGTATATATTGGTTTAGTTGCCTGATAAATTTATTCATTTTAAAATGAATAAATTTAGAATCAACAACACTTGAATATCCTCGATAGAGCGGTATATTTCACTGTTTCAATATTAATGGTATCAGATCAAATAGAGACGTGACTAATAATAGACCAACATAACAATCAATACTCTTCAATCCTTCTAAAGATAGAAATCCATTGGAATTTCTAAAAAAATGTTTAGGAGTTGTTAATTTTATAGTAAAAGTATCATCGTTATTAAAGCTAATGCTAACTTGTTTACGTATCGCACACTTGTAATCTCGTTTATTAATAAGTATGCCGAGTTCAGTGGTACATTGTATTTCATAAACATCGTCACCTGTTTGGTAAATAAGACATTCTCCTATTATATCAGATATAATAGATCTAATAAGATGTAACTCGTGAAAAAAACAAGATTGTACACTAGAATTTGTACCACGATTAGTGATATCATCTATATATTCTATCCAATCTAAAGATTCTGTAATGTCATCTCGCAAAAATGCAGAGAAAAAATGCTTTTTGCCTGGAGCTGCACTTAATAATTTATATTTCAATATCCGATTTATGATATGTTGTCTTTCTGCACAATCTGTAATACTTGTCATATAGTAGTGTTCATTTGCCTTTTAAACAAAAATTGATTTCTGACAGCTTATAGCTAGCTATATTCAGCTATTACCTTATGTCTACAATTGAGTGGAGATACTCCCAGGAGCTATGCCTCAAGGCTATTGCTGACTATGACAAAGAGACTGCGATTCCCTGGAGAGCACTAGTCAAAATGTTCTGCGGTACTGGAAAAAGTATGCTCGAAATGTACTGTGGCACTGAATATGACAACGCGTTGACTGTATTTATCTTTCCGACTATTTCTCTAATCACTCAATTTCACATTGACTATATTTTTTCAGATGCTTGGAAATCTAATATGAAAAACAAACGATTACTATCTATATGTTCCAAAAATGAGCTAAAACGATGTGATCAGAAAAAAATTAAATACACTACTGACACTACTGATATCTCGGTATTTTTGAGTAAGACCTCTAAGAAGATAGTGACTGTTACCTATGCGTCGTTCACAAGATTTTTCAATATTATTTTCAAAACTAACACCACAATAAATATGGCTATATATGACGAAGCACATCATATTGTAGGCGCCACAATTTATAAACATCTCAACAACAAGAAATACAATAAATTAGTTGAGAAAAAGTCTATTTTTTACCGCTACGCCTGTGAATAAGAATAACGTTAAAATGATCGATCTCAAAAACCCAGAGCAATCTTTTTGTGGGAAACTTGTTTTTAAATGGACCCACCGCCAAGCAGTAGAAGAGGGTATTTGTAATGATTTTAAAATTGCGATACAAATATTTTGTCCCAAATCACCTGGTTCCCAGAGATATCTCAACTATATGGAACAATTACGTCTAATTAACCAAGGCGATGAAGAACTAGAAGAACCAGAGCTTGACGATGATGATTGCCAAGCGTTTAAAGAAGAAAAAACCGAGTTCTTGTACGGATGCTTAGCAAGAGTGGGCTTGAGTACTGGTAATTACCATATGCTCACTTTTCATTCACGATCGGAAACGATGCACAATACAAAAACACATGTTGCTGGGTTTGTACGCCCGGCAAAATTTAAAAAACGGTTTAAAGAAATAAATGCTAGTGAATTTTCTCATCTACAACCACCGTCAAAAATAACGTTTAAAGGTATCACCACCCGTACACGTAATCCTAGAGCAATTCTAGAGGATTTTGATGCTACGGGTGATGATGAGGTCTATGTTCTTTCTTCATGTAGAACTATTGGCGAGGGTGTGGATACAAAGTATGCAAATCTAGAGCTCATTGCTGATCCTAGTGCGTCAGTAAGCACTAATATTCATCGAATCGGGAGAATCACTCGTAAAAACAAAAAGACTGTCCGTCCGGGTATTGTGGCATTACCTTGTGCAATAAACGTTGCAATTTTGAAAAATGCTAAAACTCCAGAGGTGCGAGATGCTGTCTTGAGGCAAGAGATGGCTAAATTTGGAAATTATCAGCCAATTTTAAATGTCCTGAGTGCTCTAAAACAAGATGACCCAGAATATTACGATAAATGTATAAAGTATCCTAATAATTTATCTCCAGAGGAAGTTATTGATAATTTGAAGGAGCAGGGTTTCAAGGTAAATACTCCGATGAGTATTTCTGATCTATGTGAAAAGTACACCATTGATCCAGAAGACCCTGATGACGCATATCTGATTTTTCAGGAGATTGCTAATAAATACAATGCTACAGTAGAGATTTCAACCCAAGATTTTGAGGATAATATTATTGAAATTGTTCCAGAGTACACTAAACCAACAAAGATACTCCGCTTTATGTACAATGAGGATGAAGCAATGGTGAGTGAATACCGGTCCAAGACTAAGAAGACTACCAAAGCACCACATAAACGAAGTTCACTATTTTCAGTGGACGTGGATGACGAGTTCAAGGTGTTGTGGGATTTCAGCAATGACACTAATTTTAATGAGGTATTAACGAAAGGTATATGTAATGCTTTTATAGAATCTACTATACATATTGATTCGGAAGAAAAAGCAATAGCGAAAGCACAAGAGTATATAACTTTTTATAGAGAACACAACCGGATGGCAAAACGAACTGTTAAAGATGAAAAAGAGTGTAAATTAGCTGATTGGTTGCATCATGTGAAACAAGCTTTAAAAGGTAGTGGTAAGTGTTATCCAAGCGTGATAAAATTACTAGATGAAGAGATTCCCGGTTGGAATGATGACCGTGGCCTTGGAGTTGCTCTGGAAAAAGTAAGTATATGTATTGATTTTTACAAAAAACACCGTGGATTGCCAAGAAATATTGAAAAGAAAAATAGAACTACAACAGAAAAGGAAGAAGCCGAAGTAGCACAATGGTTACAGTGTATGAAGAGAGCGTCAAAAGGTAATCGTAATTGGAAATTATATCCTAGTGTAAAAAATTTACTAGATGAAGAGATCCCCGGTTGGAATGATAGTCTCGAATTTATTGCGTTGGAAAAAATAAGAAAATATATAGCTTTTTATAAAAAATATGGTCGAATGCCAAAACGTACTAAAAAAAATGCTGAAGAATGTAAGTTGGCAAATTTCATACATGGTTTGAAGAACGCTTTACAAGATATTGGAAATTATAAATGTTATCCCAGTGTCATAAAATTACTAGATGATGAGATCCCCGGTTGGCGAGACGTCATTACCACACGGTCCAATAAGCGCAAGCTCGTTGTTCCAACTAACCCAAAATCTTCAGTTAAGCAACGTAAGAAAGCCCATGCAGAGATTTCTGTTTTGCACAAGACCTACAAGTCACTAGATAGTGATACTTACGTGCGCAAAATGAAAAAGTCTCCCAAACTCTTTGTAGAGTACCACATCCTCGCCAAAAAGCTTGATCTATGTGACGAAAACGATGACAAGGCCCCGAACGTAATTGCGGGAATGGTTAAGAAGATGTTTATAAATATTACTGGACTAAAAAAGTACAAGATTGTTGATTTAGGGTGTGGAACCTTTTCTCTCGCACAGGCGTTGTACGACACTTTCCAGACCAGGATAAACAAGACACAGTTATCAAAGGTAGTCACGGATGGGTTGACATGTGTGGATGTAATTGATGCACGCGCTGACGATATTTCAACATGTGATTTTGCTACAGAGCTTGAATTCATTCAAAATGACATTGCTGATCTGCAGGACATTGGTGATGACACGAGTGACGTCGTTGTCTTGTCACGAGCAATGTGGGCAAAGAATTACAAACAAGTTTTGGCTGAGGCGTGGCGAATATTGAAGCAAGGTGGTAAGATAATTGTTTGTGAACCATTTAATAGATGGTGGGATGTACAGCGACAATCGAATAAACTGCTAGAGCTATTTAAGGAGCAGGGTTGGGATTTGTCCTATTCATCAGGTGCAGAATTAGATGAAGAAGATTGTCACAAGATATTCTTTTATGCAATTTTTGCCAAGGATACCATGAAATTATAGTTAAATAGACTTGCGGGTCTATTTAATAGTTATTATCCAAATATTTAGATATAAATTTTCTCCATACTTCTTGTTAAGAAGTAGGACCTGCGCGCTCAAAATGGTTCTCTTCACGCCTGGTGAGAACAAAAACAACTCATATATACCCGTCTCCACTCAGACACTTCCAGAAAACTGATTATCTACACGCTGGTGAGAACAGAAACAACCCACACTGATACCCATCCAAACTTTCACACCGAGACACATTATGAGCCATATAGATGACATATTAGATGGGATTCCCCCGCCTGAACAGTGCAGATCTGTGAATGAACGGATACTAAACGAGATGAATATAAGTAATAGCATGGCACGGTACATAAGCCATAGTGAACGACCGAAGGAATGTAGATGTAACCACCGGTATGAACAACTGAAGCAGGAATGTGAACAACTGAAGCAGGAATGTGAACAACTGAAGCAGAGATGTGTGCGATTGACGCAGGAATGTGAACAACTGAAGCAGGAACGTGTGATGAAGACAACCAACAAGAAGAAGAAGAAAAAAGATGACGAAGAAATCGATGATCCATCATTTCAAGAGTTGCTCGATCGCCACTACAGATCGATCGAGGAATGCGATAAATGCCAAAAAGACCTGTATTGGAAAATTAGATACCAATACGATTTTGGAATCCCTGAAAAACAACTTACTAATTGGAAACAAGAATACGATAAAAAACTGTTCGTAGTGCTATCAGAAGTCCAAATAAATAGTAGGGCATTAGAGAATGTATACCGTCAAACCGAGGAGATTTGTCTCGCTGCGGTGCAACAGAAGGGTTTGGCATTAGAGTATGTAAAAGAGCAGACTCCGGAGATTTGTCTGGCAGCGGTACAAGAGAATCGTTGGGTGTTACAGTATGTAAAAGTGCAGACCCCAGAATTATGTCTGGCAGCAGTGAAAAAGAATGGTGAGATGTTACAGTTTGTAAAAGAGCAGACACCGGAGATATGTCTTGCTGCAGTCAAAGAGAATGGTTTGACGTTATATTATGTAGAAGTGCAGACCGAGGATATATGTCTGGCAGCAGTCAAAGAGAATGGTAGGGCATTAGAGTATGTAAAAAAGCAGACGACGGAGATATGTCTGGCAGCAGTGAAGAAGAATGGTATGGCATTACAGTATGTAAAACAGCAGACGATGGAGATATGTCTGGCTGCGGTCAAGAAGAATGGTATGGCGTTATATTATGTAGAAGTGCAGACCCCAGAGCTATGTCTGACAGCAGTGCAACAAGAGGGTTGCGCATTAGAGTATGTAAAAAAGCAGACCGAGGATATATGTCTGGCAGCAGTCCAACAGTATGGTATGATGTTAGAGTTTGTAGAAGGGCAGACGACGGAGATATGTCTGGCAGCAGTCCAACAAGAGGGTTGGGCATTACAGTATGTAAAAAAGCAGACCGAGGAGATATGTATGGCAGCGGTCCAACAGTATGGTAGGGCGTTACAGTTTGTAAAACAGCAGACCCCGGAGATATGTATATGTCTAGCAACGCCTACCGAGGCCCATATCATGTAAATAACTCCACTCAGACACCCAGTGATTTTCTTCATACCGGTTGAACAGAAACAACCTCTGATCACGTCACATACTCAAAATACACATCCAGTATGGACATCCTCCCTAATGAGATACTCTTTGACATCGGACTACTACTCCCTCTAGCCTCTATGACTGCATTATCCCTAACTGAA
>SDBT01008881.1_pt1 | contig 16349 bp, 46 predicted proteins | sample 2277101 | NCBI WGS metagenome assembly SDBT01 (sample SAMN10404973, study PRJNA504765) | marine sediment metagenome | isolation source: marine sediment core GS10_PC15, 103 cmbsf | place: Arctic Ocean: Southern Knipovich Ridge | collected 2010 | reverse complement strand
GCTAAACCGCTCCCTGCCCCTGCTCCGTCGCCAGCATTTGCCTGTGCCGGTCGTCTGCGCTAGTTGAGCACTGGGGCAATCTTCTTTGTGCCCTTCCAACCCGTTGCCCCATTCGCCGCCACATAGAGGACAAATGCCCGGGTTGATGAGTCGGTTCTGCTCTGCGACCAGGGCGAATAGAATGTCCCAATCAGTCCCTATTCCGTCTGAACTCATCCAATTGCTCCTGGGTAAAAACTAACGAATGGCCTACCAGCTGGCCCTCGATGGTCTTGGCTACGTGAATGTGGTATTTAAACCCTTGCAAGCTAAGACCCATGTAGGCAGCTGCTTCACGCGTACTGTATAGTTTCATGAGCTATTGCTACTCCTTTATTTGATACCACACCGCCCAAAAAAGCACACATCATTGGTTCTGCATACTTTTCTAATTCACCACGGTGCTCTTTGTGCAAGTGTTTCACCATCCTGCCCCTCATCCTGTTATACCGACCTAAGCCACTCTTGGATGATTTCGGCTTGCTTGTGCGCCGTGCCTCAACGGTAAACTTACAGAACATGCAGTCCAGCGATTTGATTTCACCAAAGTCGTTAGGTTCCTGCCAGTACCTCGCTGTACTTTTGCGAACTACCTTGTAGTGTATGTCTGCTACGCATCTCATTTACTATCTCCTTTGCTGTGAATTAGATGAGTACGATGCGACCGTCGATTAGCCGCGCGTTCCAGGGGAAGTATTTGCAGTATGCAGTTGCTGGCGTGCCGTCACTGAGATAGTGTGTGACTGACTCTCTCTGCCAGCCAGCCGGCGGGACCTCTGTTGGCTCGACCTCGAAGAGTGCGTAAAATGCGATACGCCCCCCTATGTGGTATCCCCGTCGCAACTCGGTCGGTTTCATTGTGTGCTCCCTCTTTCCTTGCCTGCCTTACAGCCCCGCTTCTATTAGCATTGCATCGAGGTCTATATCGTAGGCCATTAGCGCGAATCGTGCATCTGTGCGGCTGATGCTATAACCTGCCTCTTCACCGAATATTTTTTGTATATAGTAGCACTTGAACCACTTTATTGCTCTCTGCCCAGGGCTAGCAAAGTACCAACCCTGTGTCTTCTCTTTTAGAATCTCATTGATTTTTTGGCTTGCCTGTTCTAGCTTTGTCATTTCTCTGTCTCCTTGTCTGTCTGTTCTCTCTGTCTGCCTATAATTATACCACATAGTATAGAATTTGTCGGGGAGATATAAACCGATTTAAGATTGGACCTATAACACAAAAGGGACGGCCTCAGACTGAAGCCGCCCTAGTTCTTCCAGCACTACTTGTAAATAGAACAACTCTTCTGTACGCATCCACTTCTTATGCGAATCAAACCTGAGCAACATGGCCTCTAAGCCCTCTATAGCCTCCTGGACGATCTCAGGTGGTCTATTCATTCACATCCCCGATTCGGCCACTTGCAGCAAAACAATCTTTGAGCAATGCCAGCACCTTATCCGCCTCTTTCCGGTCACTGTCTTTTTCTTCTTTAGTGAGGTCATCATAGGTTGTATCTATCTGCCGGGACCACCTCTTAGCATAGTGTTCAGGAATGACGATCTCACTTCCCTTTCCCTCAATGCGTTCCTGAGTACATTGTTGAAACACATGCTCCATCCACCCTGACCACATTTCGTGCATTAGTGCGGCTAACTCTTCCCTCATAATATTCTCCTTTCGGGTGGTCTATTCATCTCCCCTCCAATAACGGAGATAGATCAACCCCTGCGTCATTCAACACCTGATACAATCCTGCTTCCAGGCTCTGGATAACTCGGTGTTCCATCCCTAATTCCATGCGTTCATCCAATACTTCCAATATCTCGTGTAACATCGTAGATATACTGCTCCTCGGATAGATCGCCTGCTATCTGAATGATTTGCTCCTTAAATAACCATCTACCGTAAGCCCCTATGGACTTCGTGGTTCCTTCTGCTTGCACCACCTTAAGGTCTTGACCCAGTATTCTCATGACGGCTTCCCTCCCCTGAAAGAATAACATCAACTGTTAGTAGATTCCTCAACACCTCATCCGCCTTCTCTCTTATGGTAGGTATATCCACCACCGTACATACCATATAAGTTCTCTCAGCTATCTCTTGAATAATCCCCACCTTGTCCAATGCATCCTTAACTAACCGCCTGATCAATGCAAAATCAACCAACTCCCCCGCAGCCTCTCGCCCTTTATCTGTTATCTGGTATTCAGTACCGCACCAATCAGTTTTGAGTCGCTTAACCATCCCCTTCTTCACCAAGGCCCGAATAGTCTGTTCTCGCACATTTGTACCGCTCTGCTCTCCCCTAAAGTACGCCCCACCCGTGCCTAAAATCATTACGTTAGTGCCCACCATCTTGCGCAACACTCTCAGTTGTACTACTGTTATCACGATCCCTCCCCATACTTGTGGGTGAATGTAATGTGCCGCGTGTGGCACACAATTATGATCCTTCCCCACGCATGTGGGGTGAACCTCCTTTCCTATATGCAAAACTCCCGTCGCCATGATCCTTCCCCACGCCTGTGGGGTAAACGCTACTGCTAGTGTGCTGCCACAGGCTACCACAAGCTGTTGTATGGGGTTTTTAATGTCCATATAGCCTTTCCCGACTTTCATTGGGCCTTAGCTATAGTTGCACTAACTTCGAAGCGGACTGGCTCTGACTCTGACCGAGGCCAAAGCAGGCAGGGACAATGCCCCCACCCTTCGCTAGTTGTATTACGTCCCCGAACGCTGCCTCCAGGAGCGAATCCGCACCGCTAGACCAGGCTTTTTGTGCCAGGTCTACGTCCAGGGTATCTGTATCTACATTCACGCAAAATGCCAAGAACGCAGAATAAAGATCGCGCTGTACTCTTGTCCCATCCTCAAAATAGTGCCACCGTTGGGACAAGGACTTCTTCTCTTTCTTACCAGTCTTGTGGTCAGTCTGACTGAGACAGGTCGTATAGGTAGAGAATTCGCGCATCTGACCACCGGTACTCTTTGTTTTCTGTCTCAATATTTGCATGAATGTACCGGGAGCATGACGTAAAACTGATTTGCCCCACCTCTTTTGCCATGCCCTGTAAGACAGTTTCTCGGTCTGTATGACGTTGCCCATCGCCAAGATGGTATTGACCAACTGACCTTGCAATGTCTTTCGATGAGCAGCCAGCTTACGCTGTATCTCTGCTAACTGGGCCTCTGTCTTTTTCATCGTCTCGGATTTGTTGCGCGGGCGCATGCCCTTGATGGCTCTTCCTTTTTCGTCGTAACAATCAGGGTTATTAGCACGTCGTTGCCGGTCAACTTGCCGCCGTGCCCGTCTTATCTCTCTGCTCCTGTCCTCTACCTCAGCGCAAAATTCCTGTAAAAAGGCTCTCGTTCCATCGAAGACTGCTATGCTCGATGGCCCCAGGTCTAGCCCTACTATGCACCCTTCTGCTACTTCTGTGCGCTGTAAGGGTGTGCCCTCTAACACCAATTGGGCGTAAAAGAGATCGCGACCACCGATGGCTTTACGTAGAATGCGAACATACTTAACTCGACAAGCTAACCCGTGTCGTTGAACAGGGTCGTTAACATTGAGAATGGCGGGCAGTTTCAACTTAGGACCTTTGCTGCTAGACCATATTACCTGTCCGTCACGCCATATAATAGCCTGGGTATTGCTTGTTCCTTCCACACTGTTTATCGGGGTTCTCTTGACTTTGAATCTTGGTCTACCACACAGATAGCAATTTTTCTTCTTGCCCTTTTTAGTACAACGGCCTTGTTTCTTGCATGGTTTATCCGTACCGTACATATACCGTTCTACTGCATGAAAAGCCCTCTTCGCCAATCGAAGGTTGATCTGACTCTGTAAATGATGGGCCAACCATGAATGATTAAATTGTCTAGTGTATGCGTATGCCTGATATTCTGTCAAACTAAAGGCTCTCTTGGCTTTACCAAATGCCATGCCCCGTGCTTTATGGTGCGCCTTTTGTTCTGGTGTGCCACCCTTTTTACCCCTCGGCATCTGACAAGCAGTCTCCCACAACGAAGACTTTTTGAGAGAATCGTAACTACGCAGGAACTCACCGAGGCAGGCATTATAGACTTGCCTGGCAGCCTCTAATCGCTTGAGAATTATCGCGCGCTGCTTAGAATTTACTCGTAAGGGCAATTCCAAAATGAATGTATCAGACATAGCAAGTCTCCAAAAAGGAAGCCCCTCGGCCTGGCGGTTTCTGTCTAGGAAAACCAACGCTTTAGGCTTTGGGGCTATAAAATAAAAAGTCCGCCTGCGTTCACCGTTTTCCTAGACGCCCTTATTGTACACGAACTCTATCCCTTTGTCAAATAACACTCTTGCACTGTTATCATTTACAACCTCCACTTCCCAAGGAAAACACAAAGGCCACTTAAACATAGTGTCACCCTGCAATTCAAGACGCAGCAACGCCGTCTCACCAGGTGGATCTCTGTATCCTATGACTGTTGCCGAGGCACCACATAGGAAACCTTTCCTCTTGATTATGACCGCCGTTCCGGTTGGAATTATCATCTATTCCCCCTCACATCAAGTGCCGACAAGAGAGGCGTCCTAAGCATACTAAACTTAAACACAACGACAGCAGAAGGAAACGGCGCACAGCTTTTGCCACCAACAAACCGTACACGACCACGCAATAGAATTATCTCATGCGCTTTCATCACGTAATCGTGCCAGTAGGCCGTATCTGTTCGAGCGGGAATGAGACACACAACCATCGCTCCTTTCAAGCTCGCACAGTATGCTTTCTCGATCCACTTAGCTATAACCCTTCCATAGGGAGGATTCATGAAAACTCGCTCATCCGTCCAGTCCTGAGCAAGGCCATCATCGACGATGGTGTAGAACTTTTTACACTTTGCGTTTTCCGGCGTGGCACACGGATCGAGTGTGAACGGACCAAACATCGCTGCAAGCCTGTCAAATAGCTCCTGTGGCGTCTCCCACTCGTCTGATTTACTTGAGTAGTGTACGTCCATCAATCCTCCTTAGTCACTGCTTGCACCAACTCACCTGTAAGTCTCAACGTCCCGTTCTCGTCTGCTTCATCCCACCACTCAAATGACCAATCTCCACCTTTAAGTAGTCTTTCTGCGTGTTCACGCTCAACAAACTCGACAAGTGCCCGCTCGATCTCCCACTCATTAAACTCATACTTGACACGTGATACTGAACTAAGCTCCATCGTTATTTCCATCTTTACTCCTCAACCATAAGGCTCGACCTTCTCTATTGATCTCAAGCTGACCCCGGGCCGCCAGCCTGTGAACCACTTTGGTGACGGTAGACCTGGACGCACTCACAGCATTGACCGCCTCTTTCAATCTGAACCAAATGCCGGGATGTTTCCTTAGATAATCCAACACTTGAATCTCACACAGGCTAGCCTTACGTTGAGGAACTACCCCCGCTGCCAATGCCTGCTGGTACAAGCAGCGCGGATCGCTCTCCCTGCATCCACCCTCGATAAAACAGTCTAAGCAAAGTGCTTTAAGTGGCGCCAGAATATACCACACTCTCCCACTTCTCCCCGTCTACGTGGCCCGTATCACCCGCGTCCAACCGAACGCCAAAGAAAGGGCTGGCCGGGTCGTCTTTGAAAAGTACGGTCCCACACTGACCGGTGGTGTACCAAATGCCAGCACTCAAACCATCTTTAATTGCGATAACGGGATCACCAACTACCAACTTCCTCGCCGTGCCTAAATCCATCACTTCTCCTTCCACCACTCAGCCAGAAAGGTCCTCAGCAAGTCAGCGCAGGGCTGGCATAAGTCTACGCTTGTGAAGGATCGCCCTGGGCACATTTTGTATAAAAGGCCCTTACCACTCAACTCTGCGCCACTGAAAGAATCCTTGGAGTCAAAATACTCACCACACCGATCACACTTAAACGCTTTCATATGACTTCCTCCCACTTGCGGCGAAGTGCTCTTTGATCACCGCCAGAATCTCATCAGCTTCTTTCCGATCACTATCTTTCTCCTTCTCAGAAAGTCCAGCGTAGGGTGTTCTCATCTGCCGTTTCCAACGCTGAACATTTTGAGGATAAATTATGTAGGCTCCGTCCGGCCGAACAGCTGCCTGACTAAATAAATAATCCATCCACCCTGACCACGAATCATGAGCCTGTGCGGCTAACAATTCCCACCCATCTTGCCCCAAGGAATTTAACCAATCTTCACCGAACTTTTCTCTCGGCACACCTAGGATGTTTAAATATTTCCATTTCATGTTCTTGGCTCCCTCACTGCCTGTATAGCCACGTCTACTGCCCTAAGAGTTTCCGCGTTGGTATTCTCGACCACCAATATCAGCAGTTCCTTGATCCGCGCCCACTGATAACGGTTTGCCACTACGTAATCATAATCCCACTCCTCAATTGCCTTTAACGCAGCAAACAAAGCCACCCAAGCAGCTTCACGACCAGCTTCTGCATCCGCAAAACGTGCAGCATCGTTACTATAATAGCCACACCACCCCGATTCCGATACCAATTCACATATGGCTTCGACAACTACACCAAGCAAACCGTCACCAACAATAGCCCCCATCTCAATGAGAGTTTGGTCTGCTCGGTGTTCCTCTCGTGCTGAGTTTGCATACACCTTTCCAATCTTCACATCTCCTCCGGTAGGGACACCTTATCCCAACAATAATCATACAGATGTGCTCCATCAGAATAGCACACCAGAGGACCTGATTCCAGCGCCGCCCACTCCGCCATCATCTCGTTGAGTAATTGTATGCCACCCAAGTTAACTGGTAGTGCAGCATACAAATCCCAGGATCTCCAGAAGGTAGTCAGTTGAAGGCCATTCGGTGTCACTTTCCACGATAATAGCCGCAGGCACGGCGGATCGGACAATAACACATCTTCTGGTCGAGCCACTTCTATCGTGGCCTGATTCGTGTGTGGTGTATCTCTGAGCATCTTAGCCACGGGACGCAAATACGGCTCTATTCTATTGCCATAGGTATAGGTCTCATTCAGGGTCACCATAGGACTAATAAGGTAATCCATGAAGTAGGTCCAGATGTCGTCCTCGGTACTAATACCCTGGCCTTTGTATGAAAAACCTAATGGCTTTGTCTCAGGATGAGTGATGATAAAGGCCAGCGTATCTAGCTGCTTACGCTGATGTCCCTCAAACGACCCTCGATCTATTTTGTAAATACGTCCCTCTGCAAGACATTCCTGGTTCACGATCAACCAGGCTTCACCTATGGTTCTATATATCTTCAAGTTCTATCTCCGCCTCTTCCAAAAACCGAACGGCTAATTCATCAGGATATTCACCACCGTACACTACGCGAGTGATACTAGCATTAATAATCATCTTGGCACAAATAAAGCACGGTTGGTGCGTCACGTACAGCGTCGAGCCTGACGTCGTGACACCAAGCAACGCTGCCTGGATGATGGCATTTTGTTCTGCGTGCAGGGTGCGAACGCAATGACCTTTTAGCATCAAGCACCCAGCCTCGTGACAGTGAGAAAGTCCCATCGGGCTACCACAATAACCCGTCGTCAGGATACGCTTATCACGAACGAGAATAGCGCCCACCCGCGCTCTGTTGCAGGTACTACGTTCGGCCACTACGAAAGCAATGCTCATAAAATAATCATCCCACTTAGGACGCACTGTCATATCCACACCCCAAGCACAGCCAACGACCCTTTACACGAATCATACGGGATCGGCAATTCGGGCAATTCACGTATTGCTCCTTTTATCCTCAAGCTCGGCAGCCTTCCACCTAATAATCCTATCACTGCCATACCTGGAACAATTCACAATGATGCCCTCTACCACTGTCCCACAAGCTTGACAAATTAAGAAACATCTGTCTTTATCGCCTTTCATTCGCTCCTCCTATATTTATCCTCACATCCCCACCTCGACGGTAATTAAGTCTACGTCTAGTGGTTATTTTCCCTACAAACACCTTTTGTTAGTCGCCTCGATCTGCTTATACCGGCCTCTCAGGATTCCGCCACGAGGTTTGACGGCCTCGCTGGTGGGGATGTGTCAGTACTACTTGCCAATCGCCTTAATCAGACGCCCCACAAGATCCGTGGCTTCCTCCACTTCCCGTCTAGTTGCTCCCAACCTATAGATCGCGTCCTGTATCTTTTGCTCTGCTACCACAGAACACGCGGTGTAAGGGGCTGCAACCTCTGACGGGGGTTTGTTAAGCTCTAGGGCCTGCATCAACATCTCTACCGCTTTTTCTTGCTCGCGAACTGCCTCCAATAAGGTATTATCTTTTCCTTCCATGTCCGCCATGTTCTTTTCCTTTCGTTATAGTTAGGAGACCCAGTGTACTATATACTTGCCATTGTAAGTAAATTCATTATCGCCCAACCAGAATATCAGCAGGTCGTCGTGCCCAATGCGTGCTTTTAGAGTGTCACATTCTGTAGCAATGGGTCGATAGAGAAGAAGGCCCTCTTCAAAATAGTCTTTCTGGACAATCATTTGGCCATCCCTTTCTAACAATTCGATCGCATTTGCTTCTATAGGTTCCATGATCTCCTCACTCACCAATTGCTTTGATTAGCCGTTGCGCAAAATCTGCGCTGTCCACTACGAGATTTCTAACTGTTCCCAAACGGTAAATCGCATCCTGGATACGGTGCCCTACGACCCCATGAGATATGGTGTGGTCTTGTGCTTTCTCCTCTTCTCTTGGAACGTTGATCTCAAGAACCTGCATCAACCGTTCAACCTCCTTCTCTAGTTCCCTGACCGCCTCCAGCAAAGTGTTGTCTTTTCCTTCTCCTGCGTGTGCCATTTTCTTCTTTCCTTTCAGTCAAACAAATATTGTATCTTTGACAAATTTACTACAGCCACGGGCCAGGACTTCTTGCTGTCCGGTCGCCATAGATCAGGTATGTCTATCACTAGATTCGTGTCTCTCTCACCGTCTGCGGTCGTATCTATCTCCCATCCTGCTAACCGACCAGCATCGAGGGCTCTGGCCCTTCAGTACGTACCGTCATCAAACCGGATCAAGAGCCAATCACCACAGTCTGCAAACCGGCCGTAAGCATCGATGTCAAGGGCTACCCAAGGGCCAGTAGCAATGCTATAAACAGCTTCAGGCATTTGACAATTGCAGTAGAGAACTGCACCTTCCTGGGCTGTATATACTGTAGCAGCACCCACAAGAAAGTACTTAAGTAGATCTAACATACCTCGCATCTACCTCTACCTCCCCCACCTTAATCTTAATCTCGGGCACAAGAATATTGCCTCGGATGAGCATGTAAACTTCCGAACCTTCATGGCTCTCAAACCCGTCCACGTCCTTAACAAAAGGCGCATTGCGCATAATCAATGCACATATCTCGTGCAGGGTCGTAGCCATAAGATCAATACTACCATCTTCATGCTTAGTCGCCAACATGTACCTACTCTGACCACCTACAGTTATGCCTGACATGACTCCTCCAATTCTGGCGGCTCTGGTAATACTGCCTTCTTCCAAAGACCAACTGCGTCTTTGTAGATGAATCGCCCATTACCGACGTAAGCAATAGAGTTCACCGCATTCGACACCTTCACCAGAGTCATCTCCGGATCATAATCGCGCCGAAGCGGTTTTGAGCACCAGCCGTAAAACCAATAACGGCCTGGCTCCGTCGGCCAGGTCTCCGCCCACTCATCTTCAGCTTCCAGCATCGCCGCCCAAATCGCGTCGGAGGCAATGTCCCAGAACTCCCGCCCCAACATACCGCTTAAACCGCTCCGCAGCTCGGGATCGGGTACGATCTTCGGATACTGCTCCCTTAGCATCGGAAAGATGCTTTCGGGATACGGATTTGCGGGCCAGTAATCTGGTTTCTGTCTCTCTTTTCCAAGCAACTCCCCTATTTCTGCTGCATTGGACGCTTCTTCATAAGTGATACCCATATACTCCTCCAAATCTACCACATGCCCACAACTACACTTGTACCTGACAAAATCACAGGTAGGGGCATAATAAACATCATCAGTCACCACACTACACTCAGGACATTCTACACTGATAATATAACGTGTTCCCATCTATTCCTCCTTAGCCCATAAACAAACAATTGGCTTAGCCCAATATAGTACAGCCCGCCAGGCCAACTCAAACTCTGTTTGTTTGTGACAATCAGGACACTCAACCGTCTCTGTTCCTGGTGGCCCATACCCTCCCCAATCATTGACCACCTTGTCCAATGCATCCAGCACATCGGCGCTACAATAAGGGCAGATAGCGTTCAATTGTGTGCGACGTGCATCATGCCTGATCTTCTCTGGAATATCAGCGATGGATAATGATTCTTCTACAAGCTGTTGAATACTCATCTTTTTCTCCTCAACACAATTCAATTTCATCGGGCAGAAACTTGAGCCGCATGTAATCGTCTCCCTGCCCATGACTCAGCCACGTAGCACCTTCTGTATCCTCCATCGGAAGCAGGAAGCGCACACAACAGTATTTACCATCTGTATCATACCACTCGCCTACAGTTCCAACTGGCGGACACGGCGTTCTGACCTCACTAAAGACTTCTATAACTTTCACACACAACAAAATATTTCCTCATAACATATTTTCTTCATCGTCTAGAGGCGTATAGCCAAGCCTCCGCAGCCTGGCCCTGAACCTAGCCTTAAACTTCTCTGTGTGTACTGCGCCTCTCTGTGTACCACCCGGTCTATGACACTCTACACAGACGAGGGCACAGTTCTCTCTGACAAATATGCCTTTCTGTTTACGCTTGGGAACGTGGGTACGAGGAACTAACACTTCATGCAAATCATATCCAGGACGGAGACCGCAGCAGGCACAGGTATGACCCACTTCCTCAACAATAAATAGTTTGAGTTTCTGACGCCTAGACGTTATCATCCAACCGTTTTGTGAGCAAGTAGTACACGACACACAACCACACAGCAAAAGCAACTACAAAAATAACAGCCATTACACTACCTCCTGACAAGGACACCCCAAACTGCCATCTGCCCGAATCGACTCCGTCACAGGCCACAGCTCACCACAATCAGGGCAGCGATACAACTCATCCCACTCATCTAGAGCATCTAAATCACCAAATTCGGTTCCCGGTGCCAAAGTGCACGAGCGGTACACCCCGCACATCGCCTAGCGTGCTCAACTTTGACAAAATCAGGAAAATCCTCCAGATCAATCGGTTGCCCACAATCCATCACGCTATCTCCACGTACAACACATACTCATCCTTAAAGGAAAAGGTTTCCATCCCTTCCAGAAATTCTCTCGCCCCATCCAACTCATGATCCTCGTGAAGAGCATCCTCTTCTTCCAGGAGCGCAAGTAAAACTGCCGCCTGTAGAACGGTAATAGGATAATGCTCCATCCTGTGGAAGGTTTTCACCGGCCCGCTCCCGTGAAGAGGTGAGCCTGGCCCAAACATTACCCGTCTCGTTATGAACTCCCCAAGGTAAAATGACGCCCAGGGTAAGCTCAGTTCTTTCTCAATTGCTACTAACCACACTGACATATCCTCACCATCCCATTCGCTGCTCGAAAGCAAACTGAGCATAAAATAAGCTATCCATGAGCGCAGGGTTTTCCCGCACCATCTGCTCTGCCTGATCTACCAAATTATCCCTATCATTATCTTCCCAGTCCTCTGACACCCAACTGTCTGTATACTCATCGACAAGTAACCTTGCAAACACTTCCTCTGGACTATCCATTAGAAATCTCCCCTCCTACCCGACCGCCACAATGCATAATACACAACAAACACACACAGAAGAAATATCCCTGCTACTAACCCCACACCCATTAGAAATCTCCTCTCCTGAGGATCCGATAATCGAATCCGTCAGGGTATTTGAACAAAAATAACTTCTTCTTGATACGAAATACGGCGGTCATTCGCCCTTTCACTTCTTCTACGATAACCCAATTGTCCTCAACGTAGCGAAAATCAGCTATGTAGTGAATCGCCCGGTGCCACTTTCCGTCTCGGTCCCGAAAGCCCTCTTGTAGGAGAAACTTGGGCTGTAATACCAAATCACGTATCTCCCCCTGCTGCTCCATCAGTTTCAACATGGAATACCGCCGCGCTTCTAACTTGGAGGGGAATACATGACCGTCTATGGCTGTCTTTTGAGACCGATATTTAGACATTACTGCTTCCCGTAAACCTCATGCTAACGTCCGCCAAAATTCAACTGACGTAACTGTCCGGGCTCTCAATACCGCCTGTTTCGCAGCAATTATCTGTGCCTCCATAACCACAGAATCAGCAACTTCTATGTCCTGCCGCACAGCCTTAACTGTAGAACCAACGATCCCACCCGTTTCCGCCTCAACCACAAATGTCTGCCCACCTGGGGAAATAGCCAGAAAGCCCTGATATCCCTTTCCGAGATCAAAAGGGCCATCGACCGGCCACTCACAGATAATCGGTGCGTAACAATCACCTCCCATAATAAAGGGCGTATATGCCCTCGTCCAAATTCTCATGCCAATTTCCTCTTCAACAATTTCACGACTGCATCCACCATCTCTGCCGGCACTTGCTCATCATCATCTCCAATAGAAATCTCCCATACCGGAAGATCGATGTAATCATCACCCAACCTTAGAGCGACGTACACAAGTATATCATCCCCTACATCTATCGTGCCCTTCAGCACCATAACGATGGGCTTCTGCTGACTCTTCTTAGCAGCAACTAACATTTCTACCTCGGCATAGGTAGCCGGTTGGGTCGGGGCAAATGCCTGATTGCACTGAGAGCATATCAGCGGTGGAGCTGTGTACACACAACCACAATGAGCACAAGTGGCCTCATCTCCTACTAATGCTACACGCACATCATCAGTAAGACCGTGCGTCTCGACGTAGGTACGAGCCAACTTCAGCTTACCTATACCCGCCGTAACCATCTCTGACACGCCAAAATTAGGCGTCTGCTGATAAAATACCTGAAAGTTCCTCTCGTAATGCGACGCTGTACTACGAGAGATGTTGAGTTGTTGCGTGCAAAAAGCATCCCAATCAACGGAAGGGGGTAAGTATTCCCCAACCTTATCCGTTCCTATTTGGACACGCTCCCATAACTTCAACTGCCTACCATCAAGATCGTATTCCGCCAGATCCATCCTAAATATCTGGATAAGGCCACCCTTGAGATAAACGGCCAAATCTTCAACCTGGGAAAGGTCTTTCCACGCCGTCGCTAAGTCCTCGGCCATCTGCGGACGGGCTATCGCATCTACTCCAAGCTGACGAGCCTCCGCAAACAAGGTTTCTAACCGCTGATAAATCAAGTTGTAATCGCCTGCACCTTCAATCTTTAACAGATACATCTACCTCATTCCAATCTTTGTCGTAAATGCCCGTTACCTCTGTACTGACAGCAACGAGATCGGGCATATCAGCAAGCTCAATCGCACCAGCCAAAGTCTCTTCGATGCCACGCCAGGCCGCACCCGCTGATGTGGCATTAACGGCTACATTCGCATGTAGCACAACCGTCAAATTGTACCGTTTCATTCTACCCCCCTGTGTCCACACGAAACACAATAATAGTACCGCTCGCCACACCAATCATATTCAACCATGATCGCCCCACACTTCGAGCATTCCATCACTCCTCCTATTTAAAGCCACGGGCCAGTTCACCCCCACTGACTCCCTGAATATTGATGATAGCCGCTAAGCTACCCAGTAGCAACAAGGGTCATACCCATCCGCGAGTCTCAAATTGGGCAACGCTCCCTCTGATTCCCCGCGCCGCTACACAACCCCGGCGTCGTTGTCCGCCGCCGCAGCCTCTTCTTATGATTCTAGTGTGTCTACCAGCATTGCGATCTCATCCATCAACTCTTCCAGGGACTCTCTTGTCGTCTGCTGATCTACTGTCGTATCTCCAAAAACGTCCATGATGGCTTTGAGTGCTATATCCATCAAATGCCTGTGTTGTTCCATTTTGTTCTCCTGTCTGTCGTAGTTTAAGAAGGCTGCGGACCAATAGCTCATTCTGGCCTTGATGGGGGCCTATGTAGCTGGGTAGCCTCTCCATAGTAGTCCCGCTCCACCTACTGCGCAGTTCATCGCCCACGCCGCCGCAGCCTCGTCTACCCATGGTATGATTCCCTCTAGAGCAGCTTCGACTTTCGTAACTTCCTCACGAGGCATCTGGTTTTACGCCTGTGCCCCTCAGCTTTGACGTCCAATTGTATTGCCTTCCGCTTATGACGCCCAATATCCCGCTCGAACCGTTTTTGGCTCCTCGTAGATTTAGTCATGAATTGTGATTCCCTCCTGTGAGTTGTGGTTGGTCCATTTGATTCTTGGTTTGTTCTTCTGCTGACATTTTCCCTCCTAAAAAGAAGTCTCCCTCAGGCGCACGGTTTGTTGCTAGACAGACACCATAGCCCTTGGGAGACACGATAGACAGAATATAACCGTATCATGGTTTGGTCTATCTAGCATCCCAAGTATAACACGAAATGCCTCATTTGTCAAAGAAGCTACCCTATGACGCCCAGGCTGTACAGCAACGCCTCTGTTGCGGCCGCATCTTCCGCCTCATCGTAATCAGGCGGACACTCATGAATAACATCGTCGTACTCTGGCATCTCCAGCGTCGTCTCGCTCGGAAACGGTGATTCAAAGATTGTGTCTACGTCATGCATTTTATCCCTCCAAAGGATCACTTAAGTAACCTGATAATCATGCCCGCAACTGGCGGCTCTCGAAACATAACCGGCCCTAGTATCTCGCCCTCATCATGAATCAGGGACCGCAACCGCCTGGTAGCCTTATCTCTGCGCCACATGACACCCTTGCTAACGAGGGCCACCAGAATACCGTCGTCTGCCAAGCACTCATCCCAGGCATGTAAAACGTGCTTAGCATCTTTATTATTACTCCAGGGTGGATTCATGATGATGCGTGAATGCTTGGCGCGTTCCCATTCCATAAAATCATATTGCCATACAACAACTTGACCACCAATCGGGTGCTTGTCCCATAACAAACAACAAGCATTATAGTTTGTTTCTATCGCCCAAATCTCCACATCATCGCGCAAATCAAGTATCGCATCTACCAAAGCCCCCGATCCGGCTGAGGGTTCTAGAACGATCTCACCACCACGAAGATCCAAATGGTGGGCCATCTCAAACGCTATCCGTGGTGGGGTAGGAATGAAGTCTATCCCACCCCTGACGAAGGTAGTATCTTTCAAAAAATCAGCAAGCTTCTTTGCTTCTACTAAATCTACCACGACCCCTCCTCCACCGGCAAACGCCATTCCCAGTTCTCCTCCAAAACCAAATGTCCTAACAACTCCCGAATCCTTAACCTAATCCGATGAAACTCCCATTCTTTAGCCTCTGCTTGCTCGTACTCCGCTTTTCCGGGCACATCATCCGCGTACAAGCAGATCGTAACCGTACCATACAATGGCTTATCCATCATATACCTCCCATCTTTCTACGTGCTCAATCCTCTTCTTTATCTGTGATCCTGACGTTAACCGCACCTATGATAACCTGGTCAGACGACACACAATCATACAATTTCAGATCAGCTCCAACCCACTCGTAACTATCGCACCAATACACAGCGCTACCGACGCGAATGGTATACCGCTTGGTTGCAGCAAACCCCTCACTGCAGGCCAGTGTCAGGGCAACTAAAACCACGAAACACAAAAACACTACCCCTACTCGTTTAGACTTTGACATTTCACTCCTCCTGTCCATCACCCAAGAGCCTCACAATCTCGTCAACGGCCTCATCTATTCCATCCACCACAACATTGAGGCCATATCTCCAACCAGCCAACTTCTCTCCTCCCCATTCATCCGTTACGGATAGATGCTCTACTAGTATGTCCGTAATTTTATCTCTCATTCTGACCCCCCTTAATCCTGAATGTCTTGATATTTGACTAAACCACACCCCCCCGATAGTAACGGATGTAACCTTGCCCTACCTACGAGTAATCCTAATAATTGGTCCAAACCAACTACCCCACCGCTTAACGTAGCCACCTTTCTCAAGTGTAAACTTGTCGGCGGGCACTCCGCCTATCTCATCGTAGATGGCCTGCCAGTACGCTATCTGCAACAAACGATGATCTATTAGTCGCTGCCGATATGCAATGCCCACGGCCTTCTTACGTTCGTACTCCTCTGCTGTATTTTCATGCTTGAGCCACATATCAGTATCACTACCCGGCTGATTCTCTCTATCCCACTTACGTATTTCCGCCTTGTATTTCTTAATTCGGTTATAGACAGTAGT
>SDBT01008880.1_pt1 | contig 16350 bp, 35 predicted proteins | sample 2277101 | NCBI WGS metagenome assembly SDBT01 (sample SAMN10404973, study PRJNA504765) | marine sediment metagenome | isolation source: marine sediment core GS10_PC15, 103 cmbsf | place: Arctic Ocean: Southern Knipovich Ridge | collected 2010 | reverse complement strand
ACATTATAGGACCATGTCCACACTGTCCACACAGATCAGGCCATCAAACCAGTTTTGAGCGAGGCCATCATGCCATAAACCTGAAAGCTGGTCTGTTTTGTGTGGACGCGGACGCCGAGACTGGTTGTCTTAGAACCTGAGTCTGCACGTCCACACAAAGCCAAATACGTCCACACGAGCTAAACGAGCTAATCCCTTACCGCATATAGACTTAACCTATATCCGTCCACACTGTCCAGATAAAACCCCTATTGTTATCTATATAGAATATTTTCACTATACACTTTATATATCTCATCGTATTCTATTATGTTTCTCTTAGTAGTAGTTTACCTATTCTATGTGGACAGTATGGACGTAAGTATATAAATAGAGTAATGGCATGGGTTTAACGCGTCCACACGACTCTATTTTGTCTGGACATCGTCTGGACGTCACCAATTCGTGTGGACGTAGGCCGTCCATACAAATTCGATGTCAAGTTAAAATAGTAAGAAGTGAAGACCGGTCGTCCAGTGTGCAAGTACCAAATTAAATTTATTTTATACTTGCATTGTCGGGCGGAATGTGTTATACTTTGTATAGTCAATAACAATCTTATTAGAGGAGATACAAATATGAGAACATTAGAACGACTAAGATTAGAAGCATTAAGGTCATGCAAGTTCCGTGGACATGAAATGCAGCAGTTTAGCCGAAAGTACCGGCATTGGTGGTCGTCTGCATGTAAAGCTTGCGGGAAAACAGTTTACCTGAATGACGACGTACGACCAAACGAATTAGATATACACGGAGAAGCAGTAGCATTGCATTGCATTGCACAAGCTAAAGCTGCAATTGACGATTAATCACATCAACAATCAGGCCGGTACAATATTAACTTATTAAAGGAGATATAGCATGAGATCAGTTAAGAAAATACTTGATTATCAGAACAAAATTATTGAGCTATGCAAAGCTGCTAAAGATTACGTCAAGATTGACGATTTGGCTATTGATTGCCTTGCAGGCCCATCAGCACGCAACTTAAACTTCAGGCACGCATGGGAAGATTTGGTAGTCAATGGCAGATTGCAGCTTTGCGGCAATTCATTAAGAATAAGACAATAACCTACAATATCAGGTCGGTCGGTAACTATGAATGTAACTATTAAAGGAGATATGATATGAAAGTGTGTTCAAAATGCGGATATTCAAAATCGGGATGTTCAAAAGACAAAATTTTGATGTGTTTAGACTGCGGTGAGACATGGCCGACATTTATGGAGTTCAGTAAAAGCGAGAGGAAAATTATCAGACATATACGCAAAACTTATATGAAATTACACAGTGTTTATATGTTCTGGTTTGTCTATGGCGATGACGGGCAAGCTAAAAGCTGGGAAGGCGGCTGGGATTTGCCTACAGATACGCTATTCCGTAATGAATACAGTATCGAGGACATTAAGCCGATATATAAAACAAAAATAGGAGACACGATATGAAAACTAATATTTTAGTGCAATATGATGGTGGTGGATATGATGGATGTATCTGGGAATGGAACTTCTTCTATATTGACAAAACCGGAGGCTTCCACGATATATATTCCAGCGGTTCGGGCGGGATAGGTTCCTCATTCGCAGCTGCGTTACTGGTCGAGAACGATGGAAACAATTTTAGCAGTAGAGTATTTGTATATTACTTGGATAATGAGACGGAGTTAAGGGACTTCGCCGTCGAGACAAATTGCCATCTTGTTAAGTCGGTTGTTAAATGGTTCAATGATTATAATGTCCCAGACGTAGAACCTGCCTGTGATAGAAGTGATTGCCGATATTACCTGCTATACAATCTATCTTATGTCCGGGAGAAATGCAGTGAATGCCTTGAAAACTGTCAACGTAAAATATCAGATGGTTATAATCATTATGAATGTGAATAAATTTTATTTTTCTCTTGCACTACCCTTGATGGTATGTTATACTATAAGTATCGAATAACGACAATGACAAAACGAGTTAAAAACGGAGATAATGATATGACAGTAAAAGAATTAATTAAAGCGTTACAAGGTTTTGACGAAGACCATCACGTTACTGTAAATGATGGTTATGAACGCAGAGAAGTAGTACAGGTAATTTTCAATGGTGAATGTGCAGTTATTTGTGAAGATTAACAATATATAATCAGGGGATATGATATGAATTGGGAACTAATTAAAGTAACAAAAACAGAATGGCAGCAGGACGCGTCCGGCATATTTATATATATTAGCTATTGCCCGGACGGAACCGTTAGACTTGACGTGATGGCCGATACAGGTTTGACGCCTGTTATCAGTTTTCAAGGTAATGCTGGAGACGTACGCAAAACGGCAGTGAGATGGCTTGAGTATAATTATCACACTGAGCTATGCGGTGAAGGATTTTCAGCCGAGCACGCAAGCTATATCGGCAGCGAATTAACAAGAGCAGAACTGTTACAGGACAAATATGTTCAGAGTTAAGGAGGCATAATGCGAATTACTAAATCGATACACGTTTATAATGATATAGCTTTCGGTTATCGTATCGGCGTCGGTAGTTTAATATTGTCCATCGGATATTTTATTATACACCTTGACATTAAATACAGTGAAACGCGACGTTGCTACAAGAAAATATGGATCTTGAAGTACTGGAATATGTAGGAAGTGAGGTATAATGGGACGTAGCATGAAGACCAAAAATAAGTATCTATACGGCTGGAAGCTATATGTTAATTATGGTCAAGGCTGGGAATATGAGACGTTCGAGACTACCTATGCAGAGTATAAAGAAAACAGAAAAGCATATCGAGACAACTGCCCATATCCGCAAAGGTGGTCAAGAGGCAGGGAATTAAACGACTAAAAAGAAAGTGAGGTATAAAATGAAGGTTAAAAATATGATAAGCAGTAGGACAGGCCGGGCAATAGCTAATCAGTTTATCCTATATGACGACAGCGATGAAGCGAGCTATAGCGAGTATTTTCAGTCGTATAAGTCTATAATTGTTCGTAAAAAATGGAGACGTGGCGAACTTACTGTATACTTAGATGAACAATACTGGGATTACTCCAGAACGACCAGCAGGTATCGGAATCAGTTTTTAGGCGAGACAACAAGAGAAACGCAGGCGAAGATCAACAGTGGTGAATACGTATTGGTGGACTTAAACTGATGAAAGAAATTAAACTAACACAAGGCAAATATACCATTGTTGACGACTGGAATTACAAACTGAAAATCGTTTAATAAAAAAGAGGAGGTGACATTATGACCACGAAAGAACGAAAAGAGAAAATATATTGGCATTTAGCGGGTATGTTCAATTTTTCGCCGTCTCCTACCTTGCCTTATTTTGGCAAAGCCTCTTGTGAATGTTGTAAATCAGAGTTAGCCGGAGATAGATACGAATTTACGGCTACAGTAGGCAAGAAACATGCTGGTAAGCGAGAGACAATTGCTTGCTGTGTTGACTGTTATGAATATTTATTTATTTAATCCTTGACAACCGAAACCGATTATGGTATAATTGTAATTATGAGAGTACTACGAATAGAACATATTGAAACGAAGTGGGGGCCGTATCACACTCCGCAGAGGCCGTTAGACCTGACAATAGCTATGCGGACAAATATAAACTATGATAATGACCACAGGCCCAATACATTTTTTGAGTTTAATCGTTCGGCGTTGCCTAATGAACGCCACGGATTTTTGAATAAGAGACAATTACGAGCATGGTTCACTAAGTACGAAATAAGAATACTTTACGAAGCTGACTTCGTAGTGCGTAGATACGACAACGTGACTATAACGGCGGTAGGTAAGAAACAAATATTATTTATAGAGAACTGAGGAGGTAATGATGTTTGAAAGAATAGCTGAGATTATTAGCAAGCATACGGTTAGCCACACAGTATATCCCGGTGACGAAATAATAAAACACGGGTTTGTTAGAGATTTAGCAGATTTGTTTGAGCAGGAATTTCCGAATTTTGAAAAAACCGTTTTTGTAGCCGACTGTAAATAAATAAATGAGGAGGTATGACGATGAAAGTTAACTACGACAAGAGAAAATTTACAATGGACGGGTACGGTAACTTATACCCGAAGTCTAAATCCGAAATAGCGGCTTACGACAAGTGGCTGAAAGAGAGCAGAAAGAAACTCGGAAATACAACCAACGTTAAAATGCCGAAGAGGTGACGTATGCATTTTTATACAGTAGAACAGGCAATGGCAGCCGGATATACACTTGGGCCTATTGAATGCAGCCATTGTAAACATATCGGCGAAGTTACCTACGATCAAGCCATAAATGATTATTACTGTGCGTGGTGCGGCAGGTGGCACGATGAGCCAAAATGATTCTTTACTCCGGCCAAATGGAGTTGGCCTGCTATTATGATATTATAAGGCAAGTGCACGTAGTTTGCTGAACAAAAAGCGGATTCATAGTACCAAAGGCTACCGCCGGAGGAGTTATGCTAACCCCTCTGACCTTTGGATGCAATTATAACTTAATTTGAAAGAGGTGACACTATGATAGAGATGGAAATTTATTACAGCGACCTTAACGACGACGCTAAGGCGGAGTTCGACGGGCTGTTTGGTGGGCCGGAAAAGCATAATCATGATACATGCCAGTTGGCGACTTATCAAATAGAAGAGGATGAAGGTGAGGGGGTGACATGCTAACAAGAAACGAACAGAACGCATGGATTTTATACTGCGATGACACAGCCGACAATGAGTATGCTTTTTGGTGGGAACTGCCGGTCGAAATCAGAGTAGATTATCTGCATGAGGTGCAAAATGCCAAAACAGCATAGGCTGGAAAAACCAGTATATAAGTACGCAGAAAGTCACTGCAACACATTCATAGCTACGTATGGTATCGTTCGTGCTGAGATCGTAGCTAAGCTCACGTTGGAGAAAATACGTGCGATCAAAACTAACCTTGACGAGAAATATGGAGACGGCGGATGAGCAGAACTGAATACATGCGTAGGTGGCGTGCTGATAATCAGGATAAAGTGACAGCAGCAAAGTTGAGATATCGTGACAAGCAGGCTCTTAAAAAAATAAACTGTGGCCGTCTAATCACGGTAAGGCAAGAGAAGATTTACAGGTTAACCAGCCCTGATTTCTATAACCTGCCATACTGGGCAGCGGCTAAGCTTATAGGCGTGTGTACTGCTACGATCTGCAATGAGCTAAAGAGAATAAAGAAAGCGTGCCCGATGCTGTTTCCGCTATATCCGCCGGCTTGTCCGGGTATGAAGATGGGTATAGATAGGCCGTCAACGAGGTATAGTAAATGGATGGATGATATGATAATAATGAAATTTTAAGAGGAGGTGACAAGATGAAAGTCTTAGAGAACAATGAGAAGAACGTAGTAGATTTTGCAGTACTGGACCCTGGAGATTGCTTTAGGTGGGGTGGTAGTTTATATATTAAATCTGATTTTGAGCAAGATGCAACTGGTCTCGCAGACGGCCACGCCTATGCGGAAATGTGCGGTAAAATGGTACAACCAGTTAATGCAAAAATACAGATCATAGACTAATATCAAGACCCCACGACGTTATGGGGCATTTAATGGAGGCAAGCGGGCAACCAGCCGCAGCTTCGGCAGGTGGTGATTATGGGTACAACTAACTTCGGAATGGTCTGCCCGGCTTACAGCGTCGTGGCTATAGGTCGGGATGAACATTCTTTAATTTAAGAGGAGGTGACAGATGGGGCATAATGATTTATTGAACTTGACGGAATATGGTAAAAAGTATTATGAGGGTGCCACCTACCGTGGGGAAGCTGTGTGTAAAAATTGTGGATTTTATACCAGTACCCATATTTGCTGTGTTGTCGAGATCGCTAAGGGCATAACCCAAAGCGAGTACTTAGTAAATGCTATTTGCCCCCAATGTGGGTGTAAAACGATGAAGCCAGAGTGTAAATACTGAGAGTGACATGCTACAATTAACTAACCCTAAATTCAAACTGATGTGTGACGGTGGCACTACCGCAGACGATTTCAGTGGTGGTATCTACCCTGCATGTAAAGGGCTGAGTAGTGATCAGATTAAGAAAGTCATAAAAGGTGTACTCGAACGTGATTGGGACAAGCTGGTAATGGATACTGAGATACAATATGTCAAGGGTGTCGGCCCCAAACGAGCAGAGCTATTCAGGAAACTGGGTGTGTATAATGTGGAAGACCTGTTAGAGCATTATCCGCGTGACTGGATACTACCCGGTGACTGTGTCGACATAGACCAACTCAAGGCTGGCAAGGATGCTGTAGTGGTGGGTGAGATCACTAAGGCAGAATATATCAGCTATGGTAGAGTGCCGAGGATGAGGATCACAATAAACGATGGAACGGGCGAGCTACAGGCAATATGGTTTAACGGTGGCTATCTTCGTAATATGTTGAGGGTAGGCGAAATGATAATGTTTTTAGGCAGGGTAGAACTTGCGAGGAGGTGACATGAGATATAAATTCAGGATAAAACGTAACCACGGGCCGTATCGTTTTAAGCTTCTTCCGTGTAACTATGGTGGTTACGCCTTAGTAATAGGTAACTGGGTATTGTCAATTGCAGTTTAACTTATCGGACCTGTAAAATAAATTTTATTTTCTTCCGTGAAAAGGGTTATATTAAGGCTAATTTTACTGTAGTATAGAGAGGTATATTATTTATGAATAAGACAAGCTTACTGGGGTCAATGATGGGATTGGGTGAACGGGTAATAACGGAGAGGCAAGAGCAGGCACTGCGGTTGGTACACCACGATCTTGGTGGCCACACAGTGCAAGAAACAGCAGCCTTGATGGGCATTACACCTGCGGCAGTTGGCAGACTATTAGCCAGCGTCAAGAAAGTGCTTCCACAGTTCTTCCCGGTTCTCACCGAGCAGGAGGCCAAGTGCTATCACCATCTTGTAGTGGAGGACTGGTCTCCGTCCGATATAGCCACAAATCTGGACATTAGCATAGCTGCGGTATATCATACGCTTGAAAGATGTAAGGCCAAGGGCAAACCATTTCCGGGATCGAGTGGTAGGGTATTAAGTTATCAACCGGATATGGACAATAGGGTAAAAACTAAATTTTAATCGAGACTCAATAGCCAGCACTTACTAACGACGTTAAAAACAGCATGACGGTAATAAAGAGCGTGACGAGTATTTAAGCTGGCTATTAGTCTATAAAGAAAGCGAGATAACATGAGAAATTTTGAAACAGGGGCTACGAGGGACACGGTGGAAGGGAAGCTAAGCTATATAAAAGGCTTAGACCCCGCAGTTATGAAAAGATATCTACAGTATCTTGATTCCCACAGGAAGCAGGCAGACGGTAGTATGAGAGCTTTTGACAACTGGAAAAATGGTATACCCAAAGATGCCTACCTGGACGGGCTTGGTCGACACTTCTGGGATGTCTGGCTTCTGTATAACGGATATACCGCAGAGGACAATCATGGCCCAGTGATATTGGAAAATGCTTTATGTGCCATCATGTTCAATACGATGGGATATCTGTTCGAGGAGCTTAAGCCTGTTGAAGATAGCAAACCTGTCGAAGACGATAAACCTGAAGAGTTCGAGGAGTTTACGATAAATAGGCAACATAGCCCCAGGTTTAAGCGTGAAGGCGATTGGTTTGTACAAGATACTGGCGACAAATATCTACATTCAGATCTGGTATTACGCAAAAACATGAAGCCGGTTTCCACTGGTTATTTCAAGACTACAGAACACGCACGCCAGACTATCAGAGCTTACAAGGCGAAGCCAGTGTTAGAGATTAAGGAAATGGTTAAGGTGCCCAGAATGAATCGTACATGCGACTGGTGGATACATCATGTTGAAGATGACAAAATATTACATTCAGACTTGGTGCTACGCAAGAACTCAGTACCGTTATCCACCGGTTACTACCCCACCAAGGAAATAGCCGAGGCATACGCGAAGGCTTACGAGGAGAAAGCCAAAGAATAAGGGAGACCAATGCGAACTTTATTTTTATATTTAATGGTCGGGTCTTTCTTCGGCTTAGGAGGAGTAGACTGCTGGAATAAGAATTGGCAAACTGGTATAGCATCTATTTTACTTGGAGTTGTTCAAGTACTTGTATTTTGGAAGGGACAATAATGATAAAAACAGTCTATCTTGACCTTGATGGTGTGCTCGTTAACTTTGTCAAGGGGGTATGTAACGCCCTTGACAAACACTACAGGTGTAGTAATCGTGGGTGGCCAACAGATTATACATTCTGGAATGAGTGGCCAGATATAACCTTTGATGCGGTAAATGCTGCCTGTAATACAGAATTTTGGTCGTCTCTTGACTGGATGCACGATGGCCAAGACATACAGGCAATAGTTGCCAGACACTTTAGGCTTGACCAGATCTATTTGGTCACTCAGCCCATGCCTAATGTAGAATCAGCTACTGGTAAATGGTTGTGGGTTAAGCATAACCTTCCTAAATACTATAGCCGGATGATTACTGCTCCAGCGGGTGTCCCTAAAGCTTTGCTGGCTAAACCAGATACATTACTCATTGATGATAAGGATGAGAACATAGATGAGTTCATATTAGCCGGTGGCCAGGGACTGCTCGTACCAAGATCATGGAATCGTGCTTACCCCAATGCAGATAGGACATTGAGCATAGTAGAGAACTTTCTGGAGGATTTAGATGTTAGCTAAACAAACTATCCGCAATATCTGTACTGGCTTACGCCTGGGCTTGTCGCATCCAGTGATATCCAAGATGACAGGATGTTCAATAAACTCAGTACGTAGGATATCGAGTATTGGTCCTAAACGTGTGCTACTATGGGGTGACTCACACTGTGGTAGCAATGTAGGGCTGACGCCACCGGCGTATCAAACAATATATACTCCTAATCCTAAGAATGAAGAACATAGAACACAAAACAAGTGGGCTATGTTGCAAAAAGAGAGTTGGAAATGGTATAATGATAAGGTAGAATTGTTGAAACCGATTGATAGACTGTTTTACCTGGGGGATGGGCTAGATGGCACTGCTCATAGATGTGGAGGAACTGATCTTATCCAAGTGGATAGAAAAGTTCAGGTGCAGATGTGTATTGAGGCTCTTGAAATAGTAGAGGCCAAAGATATGACTATGGTATATGGTACACCATATCATGTAGGACAAGCGGAAGATTTTGAATTGGATATAGCTCAGCATTTCAAATGTAAAATAGGCGGACATGAATGGGAAGAGGTCAATGGTTGTATGTTTGACCTCAAGCATAAGCAGAGTAACTGTAAAAATCCAGCAACAAGTATTTGGAATGAAATGGTTGACCAGAGAGAATGGGCTGGGTTAGAAGAACAACCGAAAGCTAATGTTCTTGTACGAGCACATAATCATCGATTTTGCATTCTAAAATTAGAAGGTTGTACTGGGATTAGCACACCAGCACTTCAAACGTATGGAACCAAGTTCGGGGCCAGACAATGTTCACGTAAAGTTCAGTTTGGGCTGATAGCATTAGACGTGTGGCCTGACGGAGAGATCATAGAACACGTGCACATAGCTAAGTTAGCTGGGCACATTACACATAAGAACTGAGGAGGTGACATGAGCAAAGAACTACGAAAACAAATAATAAGCGTACTTAGGAAATTTTCAATGGACCCGCACAATAGCCCATTGAAGAAACAGAAAGATCGAGACCTGGCAGGCAGATTTATTGACCGGGTACACAGTACTGAATTTGATGTCGGATCACTACCATATTGGTCAAAGGACGGGCTAGCCAAGCACCACAACAAATCTGAATGTGTGTTTGCATTGATGTGTGATGTGATACTGGCTTATTGGGCCTATGTGCATGATGTAGATACACCATCGGCCATAAATCTTGAAGTTAGGCTTAAGCGATTAGAAGCCGCATACAATAATTACCATCTGCTTAAAGTACTGGGCGGTGCGAAGGGCTATTGTCTGTTCAAGTCACAGTTACCTAAGCCTAAAGAGGAGGCCAAAGGTGGCGGCGAGTGAGGAAACTAGCCAAGAGGAAACTGATGAAGGGACTGGTGGCACCGTTAACAGCAAGGAGACACAAATAATCAAGGCCAGTGAAGTGACAGACTTCGCTAAGTTGTGTAAGGAGACAGAGACACAAGTAGATAAGAAGCTGGGACGGCCTACCGCACAAGAGGTGATAGAAGACAATCTTCCTGAGCTTCCAGTAGACCCGCCGCGAACAGGAAATGAGGATAAAGAGGTAGCATGAACCAGGTCGATCAAATCCTAAATGACATCAACTGGCCACTCGATGTGCTGACGCTTGATTTCGAGACATACTTTGATGCAACATACAGCCTAAGTAAGATGTCCATCATCGAGTACGTTGCTGATCCTCAGTTTGCATTCACCGGTCTGGGACTTCAGTTGTCAGGTGAAGAGCCAAGGTTCGTAGGTGGCAACAGGGTAGAGGCTATGGTTAAGCGGCTTAAGCTTGCATTTGGGGAGAACCTGGAACGCTGTACAGTAGTGGCCAAAAATAATAAATTCGATGTGCTCATCCTGGCTGAGAAGTTCGGTATATATCCACCATACACAATCGATGTCGAAGATCTAAGCAGGTACTATGATAGCAGGATGAGCCAGAAACTCAAAGACCTGGCCAAGCATTTCAATCTACAGCCTAAAGGTGACACCATGCAGTTCAAAGGACTACATTGGGAAGACATGTCACCTGGGCAGAAACGTGCTATGAGAGAATATTGTTTAGGAGATATTATAGATGAAGTCGCGTTACTCGAAATCCTTTTACCGATGTTGGATAATCCTGGTACTGAGCTTGACCTCGCCCGCCATACGCTTAACCTATATCTCAAACCGACGCTTGAGTTGGATATACTACAAGCAACGCAGATTGCAGGCAATATGGACAAAGCATTATCGGAAGACCTTCGGAAGGTGGCCTGGGTCTTAAAACATAGGACCAAGGCCAAACCCAGCATACAAAAGATACTGCGTACCAAGAAATTATTCCCGAAGATACTAGAAAAACTATTAGGATTTAAGTGGGCGTGTAAGGACTGCGGGACTAAATTTGAATCTGATAAAAAATGGATGTTTTCTGAGCTTAAAGAACCCTTGTTTGATTTGGGTGAAACCGCTTCGTGTCCTGAATGTGAAAGCCTGGAACTCGATAGGGTAGAGGGTAGCAGACTGCCCATGAAAAAGGGTAAGAACGAGATGATACCGGCCACTGCCAAACAGGATGTCGCGTTCCAGTTACTGCTCATGCATAAAGATGACAAGATACGCAACCTGTGCTCGGCTAAAGCTGCATGTACAGGGTGGCCGTTACATCAGAAGAAAGTACAGCGTATGATACGCGATGCCGAGTGTACTGGTGGCAAGCTCAGGATACCGTTGAAGTTCTATGGTGCTCATACTGGTCGATGGTCTGGTACTGGAGGATGGAATCCTATGAACCTGGGCGGTAAGGGTAGAGGTAATCCGATACATCCATTAATAGGGCAAGTACGTAACACGCTTGTGGCACCGGATGGTTATATGCTGGTGGTAGCTGACAGTGCACAGATCGAAGCACGTGAATTAGCATGGGTAGCACATCAGGAAGATTTGATTGAGGGATTTGCAAATGGTGAAGATATTTATAGTGAGTTCGCTATGGGATTGTTTCAAGAAAAAGTTTGGAAACCAAGCGATGAGGAAAAGAAAACTCCTGAAGGCAGAACGGCTGATATTAGACGAGGTTTTGGGAAAGATGCAATTCTTGGGTGTGGCTTCGGTATGGGTGCAGATACCTTCTTTGACAGGTGCCGACAAAATGGTTCCCTTCGGCCCCTATTCGACTCAGGAGAATACGATAAAGACTTTATTAGTAAACTCATCAAAACTTACCGAACTAAGTATACCCATATTACTGCCTTTTGGAGAGAAATCGAACGATGCTTCCGAATTGTCACCAAGTATCCTGGGCAGGAAGCCACCTATGAGATTTCTGAAAGAGCAACGCTTACGTTCAGTCGTGAGGGATCAACTACTAAGATGCAACTCCCATCAGGCAGAGTAATGGGCTACCGGCACACTACAGTGTCACCTAAGCAGGATAGGCTTAAGCATCTGTATGGTCCACTGTGGGGCGGTGCCATCACAGAGAATCTTATTCAGGCCATGTGTAGATGTCTGCTGGGTGGCTGGTTGCTAGAATGTGAGAAGTATAATATACCGATAGTGCTTCACACTTACGACGAACTAGTGGGATGTGTGCGTGAAGAGGATGCTGAAATGGCATTAAAAGTGATGATAGATATAATGCGTGTCGGTCCAGAATGGGCTACTGGTTTGCCGTTGGATGCTGAGGGGTGGATAGGGAAGAGGTATAAGAAATAGGAGGTATCACAAATGAAACATAGTAAACACAGGAATGAATTAGCTGATATAAAACGAACAGTATACCGTGAAAGCATAAGCAATCATGGAATGACACCCAAAGCTGCTCGAATAAATGCTGAAGGAATGGCAAATTTTATAGGTGCTTTTATGCAAATGGCTGCTGAACGTAATCTTGCGGTTACGGCAACAAAAGAACAAAATGGTGTAGTCACGAAGTATTAAAACATGAACCGTCAATAAGAAATGATCAACGCACTTAAACTGACGTTGTGTATAGTGTACGTAATCTGGTTTGTGAGGAGGCATAGATGAAATATAGTATTAATCCATTTAGGTGGTTGCTATATCTAGCTAGAAGGATTAGGTATAGACATAGCTGGAAGCGGTGGTTGAACTATTATGTTCCCATACCCTACACTAAGCGTTACGTGCATGAAAAGCTTAGAAAAGCATTTAGTAAAACCAAGTTTGTTCCACCGATAAAGGAGGCAATAGATGAACAATGTTGCGAACTTTTGAAAATGACGTTGAAAGATATGCCAAGATTACCATCTACATATTGGCAGGATGTAATGGACGCTAAATTAGCAGGGAGACCATTGTTATGAAACGATTCAAAAGACAGAGTGACCTAATCAAGAGTGCGGCTAAGAGTGTGCTCAAGCGTCAGGCGAATGAACGTAAAAAGCATATAGGTGCTATGAAGACAGCAGGTGACTTCTTACAAAACTGTGCCATGAAACTGAGGTTGCCGAGATGAGTAAGAGACTTCACGACCTCTTAGAAAGACATGAACATAACTTTTGGTTTCAGATTCTTTTTGGGTGCACAGTGGGTAGTATATACTGTATACTGTTATTAGCGTTTAAGTGGGTGGTAGGATGACAAAGCGTCAGACAAAAACTGAAAAATTCAGAGACCTAGCCAACGCTGTGAACCAGATACGCGAAGGCGTAAGCGTTCACTGTGTAGGTGCCAGGGATGGAAGCATACCTACGCATCCGGTAGTGCCAGTAGATCCATCTCTGTTGGAGCATGCAGTGCTATCTGACTGCCTGGCCTGGTTAAAGAAACACCATGTGATGCACAACAGGCATGACTGCGGATCAGGTGATATGGTGGGTGCGGGTATGGCAGTCTACGGTATTCGTTTTTCTGGTGACATTCACGGTATGCTTAGGCATCACAACGGTAGACACTTTGAGATTGAAACCAAGCGTGGTAAGGGTGGCAGACTCAGTAAGGGACAACAGAAACGCAGGAGAAAAGTACGACGCAATGGTGGACTTTATTTCGTGGTCCATGGACTACCAGAATTAATTCATTTTATGCAGGAGTGGGTATAATGAGAGAACTAAGAATGTCAGCATCATCAATAAACGCCTATAAAAGCTGTCCCTTCCGGTTCAGGAACGCTTATGTCCTGGGGATACGCCCTGTCGAGGATACTGAGGCACAGAGGATAGGTACGTCGTGGCACGAGATCCTGGAGATCGCCAGCTTGGAACCTGGGAGTGAGTGTCCTGAATGTGCTGAAAAAATACGCAAAAACTGGTGCTTCGATGTTAGTAAGTGCCCAGTATGCGAGGGTACAGGCAAGGTACCTGATGACATCATGGACGCAGTAGTGCATGTGCTCAATCAGCGATATGCAGATATGCCGGTATACGATAAAGACAAGATGGAGCTTGAACGTATTAGGTTGCTCTATGCACTGATAGGCTATCGTTGGTATTATAATGACACCATCAGCCCGGCTGTGGCGAGAGAACAGTATTTCAAATTGCCACTGCTCAACCCGGACACTGGGCATCCCGTACCTAATGTGTACATCACTGGTAAGATAGACAAGCTGGTAGCACTCGTTAAGAAACTAGCCGTTAAAGAGCATAAGACTACCAGTAAGTCCATAGATAATGACTCTACCTACTGGGCACATCTCAACATGGATGCACAAACTGGTATATATATATATGCAGCGAGGCGATTGCAGTTATCAGGTGACCTAGAACAGTACGGTATCAAGGCTACTGACCCACTCATCAGTGACATCGAGTACGATGTACACCATAAACCTACCATCAGTCCTAAAAAGATTACACAGGCTGAGAGTAAGAAGTTTGTAGAGGATGGGGTGTACTGTGGAGAGAAGTTTAACGTAGTATTGGGTGATGGTGCATACTACGATTATCGTGTCAACGGCATTGAAGCTGAAATTGAACCCGGTAAAAAAGAAGGCACCTTCGCTATTCGAGAGACACCTGAGATGTACGGTGCCAGGTTGTTACAGGACATCACTGAGCGACCTGAGTTCTACTTTGCGTGCAAGCCGTTGGTACGCACCGATGCCGAGATGAAAGCATTCGAGTATGAACTGTATGACCTTGCTAAAGACATGCAGTACAAGATTAGAGCAGATCGTTGGTGGCACAACGAGCATCAATGTGAAGCTACGTTCACGTGCAGTTATACTGATAGCTGTTATAACCATATCGCACTGGACCCGGAGAATCCGCCATCGGGCATGCGGTGCATATTCAAAAAGAAAGAGGAGAAATCAGATGACAACTAAAGCTCCACCATTACCGGATGAAGCACCGGAAAAACTAACACCACCTAGTAAATTACCTAAGCCACCGACAGCAGTAAGTGCCAAGGGTAAAAATGTGAGTAAACAGAAACAGAAAAAAGTTATCAAGACATTTCAGGTAGGCGTATGGTCCGGTGAAGGTGAGGGTGAGAAGATAATCGCCTATGCCGATTCAGGTCTGGGCAAGACTACACTTGCGACACTTTCACCTACTCCTGTGTTCATAGGTCTTGATGATGGTGGCCGTAAGATTAAACACCCAGTGACTGGTGAAGACCTTAAAAATATCCCCGGTGTAGAAACATTCGATGACTTCAGGCAGGCTGTACAGCAGGTAGACCTCTTTGATGATTATGAAACGGTAGTTGTGGATACCGGCACCATGCTCGTACCATTAGCACATGACTGGATGCTTGAGAATATAACCAGCGATAAGGATGTACTCGTCGCCAACATCGAAAAATATGGATGGGGTAAGGGACATCGACACCTGTATGACACCATGCGTTCACCACTTAGCGACTTTGATGCTTTAGTGAGACGCGGCAAAAATATTCTGATACTGTGCCAGATGGAACAGGCCGAGATAACGAATGCCTCTGGCGAGAATTACCTTTGTGATATACCTAAACTTATACAGCAACATGGCAAAACCCCGTCAGTGTGGGGCATGTACGTTGAATGGTGCGATCATGTATTCAAGATTGGCTACTCAGATGTTAAAGCCAAGGACAAGAAGGCCACTGCATCATCCGAACGTATCATATTCCTGGACGGCAATGTTAACTTCAAGGCCAAGTCACGTACTGTACCTAACAGATTCCCGCTGGTGACATTCAGTAGTACACAGGATGACTCCATCTGGAGATTCATATTCGATGAAGCGTGGCGTAACATACCGGAGGAGGAGTAATGGCTATCATAGAGCCTAAGTTCAAACAACAAAGGAACGAACCATGTGGTTGTGGGTCGGGCTTAAAGTTTAAGTACTGTCACGGGGACTCTGGTAAGAGAGCAGTGGTCGAACGCTATGTCCAGGAAATTATGCTACGCCTGATTATGAAAGAGAAGCACAAGCAGGGTCTGATTAGCAGTGTACAATATCAGGCTTGGATAAGCAAAGCTAAAGGCAACCGTGTACCCGAACCGGTAGGCGAGCTTGACGTGGGTGAGATAATGGACAAAGCAAAGTTAAAACGTTGTGCCGGTGCACTGTGTGGTACGCCGGTTCCAGATACAGAAGAATTTTGTCTGAAATGTAAACCGAAGTTTATGAAGGGAAATAAGAAATGAATGTAGACAGGATAGGGACATTTAGATGTCGGC
>SDBT01008879.1_pt1 | contig 16350 bp, 14 predicted proteins | sample 2277101 | NCBI WGS metagenome assembly SDBT01 (sample SAMN10404973, study PRJNA504765) | marine sediment metagenome | isolation source: marine sediment core GS10_PC15, 103 cmbsf | place: Arctic Ocean: Southern Knipovich Ridge | collected 2010 | reverse complement strand
CCTTCATAGACGACAAACGCGCAGAAGACCAGGGCCAAGATCCCGCTTACGCTCGCTTTTCCCTGCGCACTCCTGAATCTTGTCATGCCATCTCCTCCCAAATCCTTGAACTCATGAGGTTGTCTATCGAACAAGGTGAAAGAACCGATCCCAACGGGTGTTCTTGTAAAAGTGGATTACGACCTCGAAGAGGTCCTTGATCCTATCCATAAAGCCGGTAGCCAGGTAAGCCTCCTTGGTGGCGGCATAAGACCAGTATACGATGAGAGCCCTTCCTTTGATCAGTTCCCTTGGGAGTGCGCCCCAGAAGCGGCTGTCGTGGCTGTTGTCACGATTGTCTCCCATGACGAAGTAGTGGCCTTCGGGTACCCTCACCTCCGGCATGTTATCGCGCCGGCTATCGAAAAAAGTGCCGATTTCGGGGTGCCCGGGCGGCGCGGCGTAATAGACCAAGGGCTCATCGAGCAGCTCGCCGTTGATGTAGACGCGTTTGTCGGTGATTCGGATAGATTCTTCCGGAAGAGCGACGACCCTCTTGATAAAGTCCCGCTCGGGTTCCATCGGGTATTTGAACACCACCACGTCGTGTCGCCGGATCTCGCGGGTCGGAATCAGTTGTTCTTCCAGAGGCGTGGCGGTGGGAGAAAAGAGCATTTTGTTGACCAGTAGGTGATCTCCAATCAAGAGGTTGTATTCCATGGAGCCCGTCGGGATCTTGAACGCTTGAACTACGAAGGTGCGGATGAACAGAGCCAGGATGACGGCAACGCAGATGGACTCGAAGTACTCCCGCAGGGTGGATTTCTTCAAAGTTGTTTCCTCTGCGCCCTCTGCGTCTCCGCGGTGAGATTTCTCTTGACGTCCCACCGTGGCCTTGTCATCCATCTCAGGAGGCCTCCGTCTTCAAAATGGCGAGAAAAGCTTCTTGAGGAATATCCACCCGGCCGACTCGCTTCATCCGCCGTCGCCAGCCACGCTTCCGCCAGACCCCGCGTGGACGCTAGCTGGCCGCCAAATTCCTCCTAAGTTATTGAAATTAGCAGAGAAAAACGTCGCCGTCAACGAGCAGAAGGAGCTCCTCGGTGGATTAACTCGACGATCTCCCGAACCGCTGGCTCGAAACCCACCATCAGGGAACGGGCCACCAGGCTGTAACCTACATTCAGCCGGGTGAGACCACCGATGTCGAGCAGAGGAGGAATGTTCCGGAGTGTCAGACCGTGGCCTACCGCTACTTGCAGGCCGAACTTCGCCGCCAGCTTGGCGGCATCCGAATACCGCTGCAGCTCTTTTTTCGCCGATTCGGGGTCCCGCGCCGCAACATAGGCGTCGGCGGAAAGCTCGACACCCTGAGCGTCGATGCGGTGGGCTTCTTTGACCTGGTCCAGATCCGGGTCAACGAGAATCGAGCACTGAATGGCTCCTTCCCCCATCATGCGGACGAGCTGTCGCAGCTGGGAGCTGTTCAGAATGACATCGACGCCGTGATTTCCACTCACATCATCCAATCGTTCCGGAACGAAGGTGACTCGGTCCGGCTTGACGGTGAGGGCAAAGTGGACCAGCTCTTGACTGGGAGCAGCAACCAGGTTGAGCTCGGTTTTGACCGTCTTGCTAAGCAGGGTAACGTCTCGTTCCTGGATGTGTCGTCGGTCGCTGCGAAGTTGAACGTTGACCGCAGATGCACCCGCTTGCTCAGCCAGGAACGCGGCCAAGACCGGATCGGGATCCCGAGCCTTGCGGGACTCCCGAAGCAGCGCCAGCGAGTCTAAGGTTACGCCGAGCTCTTTCATGAATCTCCTATCGCGCGACGAGTCGCGGAGCCGATCAACTCCGAAAGGTCCCGTATTTCGCGCTCGTCGGGTCCTTCCAACATGATGCGCAGCAGCGGTTCCGTGCCCGAGTATCGTACAAGAACGCGACCGCGTTTGCCCATCTGTCGTTCGGCCTTTTCCATGGCTCGTACAATATCCGGCAGGGTTGCGAGCTCGGGTTTGTCTTTCACTCGGATATTGACCAACACTTGAGGGTACGGTTCGAGATCCGCCAATTCAGAAAGCGCCTCTCCCTCTGCGGCCATGACCCGAAGAACCTGCAGCAGGGTGAGTAGACCGTCCCCGGTAAAAGAGTATTCGGAAAATATGATATGTCCCGACTGTTCTCCTCCCAGGGGAAGGCGCTGACGAGTCAATTCCCCGGCAACGTACTTGTCTCCCACCGGCGTCCTACTCAGCCGGATTCCATCGTTTGCCAGAGCTTTCTCGAGAGCCAGGTTGCTCATGACGGTGGCTACTACCTCGGGGTTGGGAAGACGGCCCTCGGATTTCAACCGCCGCGCACACATCAGGAGAATACCGTCGCCATTGACGATCTTCCCTTGGTGGTCTACCAGCATGAGGCGGTCGCCGTCTCCGTCCAGTGCCGCCCCCAAGTCGGCACCCGTGTCGACGACCAAGCGGGCCAAGGCCTCGGGGTGGGTGGATCCGCAGTTCTGGTTGATGTTCTCACCATTCGGTGATGCTCCCATCAAGTCGATGTCCAGACCCAAACGGGCCAGCAGGCTCGGCCCCACTTCGTAAGCCGCTCCGTTGGCGCAGTCGAGTGCCACCTTGAGCGGCGAAAGATTTAACGCCGGTGGAATCGTGGCAAGAAGAAAACGGAGATATTCTTCCCGCAGCGCCGGATCCGGTTGAGGTGCGGCCGCATCCCGGATGTTCTCGTCGTTTTTCTCTGCAACCGCTTTCTCGATAGCCGATTCCAACTGCCGATCGGATTTGATGCCGTCTCCGGAGAAGATCTTGATTCCGTTGTCAGGGTGGGGATTGTGGGAAGCGGAGATGACCACGCCGGCAGAGAAACCGAAATGTTGCACGAGAAAGGCAATAGCGGGTGTAGTGATGACACCGGCCGAGCAGGCTTCCCCCCCACGCTCACCGATGCCGGCCGCCAGGGAGGCCTCTATGGTCTTTCCCGAGGAACGTGTGTCCCGGCCGATGAGAATGCGGGGTTTTGGGGCGCCCAAGTTGCGAGCCAGGGCCCGGCCAACCCGTTGGACGGTGGCTGCGTCTAGCGGGAACGAGCCCGCTCGTCCCCGAATGCCGTCGGTTCCAAACAAACGGGTCATCGCGGCTCCGACTCTGGGACGCGCACCCGCACTTCTTCGGGATCAACAGATAGGATTTCTATCGCCGAAAGCCCTTCTCGCGAAAACCTCAGCCGAGGGCGAACGTTGTGAGTCCCCGGCTCCAGCCCTTCCAGGTCGACTTCCGCCTCGAGATCCTCTGCGCGGGCCTGTTCGATGAGGCTTCTCGGTCCTTCGAGCTCCACGGTTACCGAAGTGGGAGAGAGCGAGGCATTCAGGGAGTCTGGACGGCCGGTGAGAGCAACGTTTTCGAGCGTCTTGCGAATTCTCACCTCGCGCACATCCAGTGTCACATCGACGCCTCTTGCGTCGACCAACCTCACGTAGGGATCTTCGAGCGTGACGTGAACCGTTTGTGTAAAGGGCTCCCTGAGACCCTCTACCGAAAGCGGCTCGGTAGTAATCTGCTCCAACCCTTCGAGTCGAGAAGCCGGACCCGTGACATCGACCTCCGCGGAAGCGAGCCATATGTTTGCCAGCTCATAGCCTTCTGGAGGGGAGCCGACCACCCGGGGCACCACCTGTACTCTGCGGCTTTGAGTATGGTCGAGCCGGATCTGGACCGCCGCCGGTGTGACTCGCATGACGCGTACTCCAAAGGGAACGATCACCTGATCGGGAGTCAGATAAATGCTTTCTACTCCCGCTTGGGTTCCGGAAAGGTCCAAGCTGACTTGAATGTTCTGCGAAGAGAGTCTTCTCAACACCTCCGAAGAGCCCCGCAGGCGAACATCAGCTTGCTGCACCGACTCCTCGATGACCTCGAGCCCTTCCGGAACGTTACGGTACTCGAGGGGTATCGGAAACACGATCTCGGCACCCTGACCTCCGGCGACCATATACCAAAGCGCGAAACCGAGACCTAGAGAGATGAGTTTCAAGGCCCAGTTGTCGAAACCCTGGAGCTTCAAACCGGGGAGCCTTCCCGTAGTTTCGATTCGGGCTCCGTCGGCTCCTTCGCACTGCTGCGGCTCAGGACTTCCCTGAGTTTGGTGCGCAGGCTGTCCGCTTCCATTCTCCGAAGGATGCGCCCGTTCTCCACGTAACTGATGATTCCGGTCTCCTCGGAGACCACGATGGCGACCGAGTCCGTATCCTCAGTGATACCGAGGGCGGCACGATGGCGGGTTCCGAGCTCCCTGGAAACCTGTGGGTGGATGCTCAAAGGCAGGAAGCAGGCGGCGGCAGCCACCCGGTTCCCCTGGACGATCACGGCGCCATCGTGAAGAGGGGTTTTCGGATTGAAGATGGACAGCAGCAGATCATAGGTGAGAACGGCATCGAGGATGATGCCGCCCTCGATGTAGCTTCGAAGGCCGATGTCACGCTCGATGACGATCGTAGCGCCCGTTTTTCTCCTGGCCAAGGTGGTGGTGGCGAAGACGATCTCGTCCAACGTCTCACTGGTGTTCGGTTGGTTCAAGAGCCGGAAAAGCGGAGCCTTTCCCAAATGAACCAGCGCTTTGCGGAGCTCGGCCTGGTAGAGAACGATAATGGCAAAGCCGACATAGGCCAGGCTGTTCCTGAGGAGCCAGTTCACCGTCTCCAGCTGAGTCCAGCGGGAAGCGAAGAACAAGAACACCAAAATCACCGTTCCGACGACCATTTGGAAGGCCCTGCTTCCCCGGATGAGCTGGAGGAGCTTGTAGATGACGAAGCTGACCAGAAGGATGTCGACGCCGTCCAACCAAGTGAATTCCGTGGTCTGGCGAAACGCGTCGAGATAGCGAATGAGCTCGCTCACTCCTCGACCCTCTTGTTCAAGATAGCGTCGGTCATCCGTGTCACTTGAGCCATTTCCGCCACGTCGTGGACCCGCACCAGGTGGGCACCACCGATAATAGAAGCGGCCAGCGTGGCGGCGGTGCCGTAGAGCCGTTCCTTGGGGCCGACTCCCAACACCCTGCCGATGAAGGCTTTTCGGGAGGTTCCGATCAGTAGCGGCTTTTGCAAAGAGGTCAAGTCGCGGAGCCGATTCAGAATCTGAAGGTTGTGCTCGGCGCTTTTGCCGAAACCGATCCCCGGATCCACCACAATGGATTCCGGGGCCACGCCGACGGTCTCCGCTTGCCGGATCGCTCGCCCGAGAAACTCTTTCACTTCCAGGACAACATCAAAGTAGCTGGGGTGGTGCTGCATGGTTTGAGGAGTCCCCTTCATATGCATCAGCACCAACCCGGCTCCAGAGCCGGCTGCCAGTTCGGCCATGCCTGGGTCGGAGACGAGTCCCGAAACGTCATTGACAATATCCGCTCCGCCCCCGAGCGCCTTCTCGGCAACCTTTGATTTTCGGGTGTCAACAGAGAGGAGCACACCATCAGGGATTTTTTCTCGAAGCTCCGAAATCACCGGCAAGACGCGATCGAGCTCTTCTTCCACCGATACCCTGGCGGCTCCGGGCCGAGTGGACTCTCCGCCAATGTCGATGATTTGGGCGCCGGCACATGCCATGTCGAGGGCGGCCGCCACCGCGCGAGTCGGATCGGTGTAACGGCTCGCTCCAAAAAAGGAGTCAGGCGTCACGTTGATGACGCCCACGATGGCGGTGCGGTGGCCGAGCTCGAGTGACCTCCCTCGAGCACGCAGGGAATATCGGGTCCTCGGGGTGATGCAGGTTGCTCCAATCGTAGTCGTCAAGGCTTGCAGTCTTCCGGTGAAGAAATCCCGACTTCGCGTTATGGGTTCTGCTGGTTCAAAACCAGCAGCGTCTCGCTCCGTTGCCCAAAGCCATCATAGCCAGACCGATAAACGTCCTCCGCCGGGCTCAGCAGGTTGGGACTAGTTTTGTGGGACGCTTTTAGGATTCGGAAGAATGGGCGGGGTAAGCGTCGCTTTCCTGTCCTCTCCCGCGGGTTCCGGTTTCGTTTCAGGCGTCGGTTCACGCGGTGATGTGCGCTCCTTCAACGGAATTCCCTGGATAACCATCCTGACGTCTTCGGCGTCCAGAACTTCTCGCTCGAGTAGAGTTTCGGCTACTCGTTTGAGCAAGTGGCGGTTGGTAGTGAGGAGCTCCGTCGCCAGTTCGTAATTCCGTTCCACAATGCGCCGAACCTCCTGGTCAATCTTGATGGCCGTCTCTTCACTGTAATCTTTCCGGTGCGCGAGGTCTCTTCCCAAAAAAACCTGCTCCTCCTTGCGGCCGAAAGTCAAAGGTCCCAACTCCGGGCTCATGCCCCACTCACAAACCATTTTTCTTGCCAACTCGGTGGCTTTCTCGATATCATCGTGGGCGCCGGTCGTTACCTGATTTAAAACGAGCTCCTCGGCAATACGTCCGCCCATCTTGACCGCAATCATGGCCTCAACGTAGGTCTTGCTGTGGCTGTGGCGATCGGACTCGGGAAGGAGCTGAGTGACTCCCATGGCCATGCCTCTGGGGATGATGGTGACCTTATGGATGGGGTCGGACTCGGGCAACAGGCTGGCTACAAGAGCATGGCCCGCTTCGTGATAAGCCGTGGTGCGTTTTTCCTCAATGCTCATCATCAGAGAGCGGCGCTCGGCGCCCATCAAGACTTTGTCCTTGGCGTTTTCGAAATCTTCCATGCTCACCGCCTTCTGCCCGAACCGGGCCGCATCCAGGGCGGCTTCGTTGACCATGTTGGCCAGATCGGCGCCTGAAAAACCGGGCGTACCTCTCGCCAGGATCATCAAGTCGACGTTGGCGGAAAGCGGGATACGATTGGTATGCACCTTCAGGATTCCCTCCCGACCCTTGATGTCGGGAAGCGGTACGACCACGCGTCGATCGAAGCGCCCGGGCCGAAGCAGGGCCGGATCGAGAACATCGGGCCGGTTGGTTGCTGCGATGAGAATCACTCCCTCGTTCGACTCGAAACCGTCCATCTCTACCAATAGCTGGTTCAGGGTTTGCTCTCGCTCGTCATGGCCGCCGCCGAGCCCGGCGCCCCGGTGCCGGCCGACGGCGTCGATCTCGTCGATGAAGATGATGCAGGGAGCGTTCTTTTTACCCTGCTCGAAAAGGTCGCGTACTCGGCTGGCTCCCACACCAACGAACATCTCCACGAAGTCCGAACCGCTGATGGAGAAAAACGGTACGTTGGCCTCTCCGGATATGGCTCTCGCCAGGAGCGTCTTGCCGGTTCCTGGAGGCCCCATGAGCAAAACGCCCTTGGGGATTCGACCACCGAGTTTTTGAAACTTCTGGGGCTCGCGGAGGAAATCGATGATTTCTTGAAGCTCCTCTTTGGCCTCGTCTACCCCTGCCACCTCTTTGAAGGTGATTTTCTTCTGCTGGCTGCTGGTCAGTCTTGCCTTGCTCTTGCCGAACGACAGCGCCCGGTTCCCCGAGCCCTGCATTTGACGCATGAAAAAGACGAGGAAGGCAATCATGATGAAGATGGGGGTCCAGTTGATCAGGTGCGCGAGCCAAGAAGAGCCGTTGGAATCGCGTGCGGTGACTTCTATATTGCCGGCCAGGAGCTTGTCCACCAGTGTGTCGTACTGCGGGGGAGCATAGGTGCGAAACGGCTGGTTATTCTTCAGCTTTCCCGAGATCTGACTTCCCGCGGCTGACCCGGTAATGGTGACTTCAACCACGTTGCCTCGATCCACCTGCCCCATGAATTCGCTGAAGCTGAGCGGCCTCTCCTTCTGCTGGATTCGGGATGATACGTTCCAAAAGAGGACGACGACTAATCCCACTACTAACCAAAGCATCAAATTCTTCATTGTTGAGTTCAACACTTGCCTCCGATGCGTGCTTATCTGCAAGTTGCCGGGCTGCCGCTGGCCGGTCCGGAAACCTTTGCAGTCTATTTATCTAGCAATCCCAGGTAGTTCAAGCCCCGGTAATATTCGCGGTCGGCCAACCCGTAGCCCACGACGAAGCCTTCCCGTTCCAGCTTGAAGCAGGAGTAGTCGGCCTGGCAGTCCACCTTGCGGTGACCCTCCCGGTCGATGAGGGCGACGACCTTGACCGAGCGCGGCTTCCAGTCTTCCTTAATGCGCTCGGCAATGAAGCTCATGGTGATTCCGGTGTCCAGTACACCTTGAAGCAGCAACAGGTCCTTGGAGTTCCATTGAGTGTCGGAGCCAAAGGCAATATCGATTCGCTTCCCTTCCGACGAGCTCACTATTTTCAAAAAGTCGCAAATCAGCGGCAGATCGATGTGGCGAATGAGGTCGGCCATGAAGACCATAGCATTCGGGAGAATGCCCACCACCGCGATCTCGTGTCCCGCCAGATCCTGGGAAATTTGCTGTCCCAGCGTTCCGACTCTCTCTTGGATCTGCTGCGCGCTATACAGCACCGCGGGTTTAGTCAGCTCACTCATCCTTCCACCCAGGTCAAATGGAGCCTCCGATCCGTGCCAGGACCTACCCTGGAGAGCTCGGAAACCCCGTGTCCAACCACCCAGAGAACCTCACGCTCTCCGTGTACCAGCAACGGAATCCTTCGTCGCCGTGGCCACTCCACTCGATGTTCCATGAGGTAGCGAGACAACGGCTTGGTGCCTGGCGCCCCTAGGGCGCGGAAACGATCGCCGGGCCGGGGATTTCTCACGCTCAGTCCCGCGTCCCCACCCGTGCCACCGGGTAATCCCACGACAACGGAGGAGCCGACTGCGGCGGGTAAGGGAGCCGGCCGCGACTCCTCGGTCTCAATGACGCCCCCGGCTTCGGGAATCTCCAAGCGTCCAGGTACCGGAAGCTCGTACTCATATCCATTATAGCCGCCTTGTGCGCTTTGCTCCGAATTAACTCTCCCCTTTCTCTCGGCGCCTGTTCCAGACGCGGGGCGAATCCACAGATCATCGAAGGAGCGGAAGCACTCGATCCCCGGAAGGCTCAGTTGGCGCCCGCTTTTGCCTGGGGCGGTCAAATGAAGCACTTGGTTGACATGACAGGCACTCCAGGCGCGCAGGTCACCCTTCACGCCGGTGACCGCCAGGCGAATCACTCGCCGGGCAAGAGCGGGAGGCAGTTCGGCGAGCCGTCCGACCGGGAGTTTCACCCCCTCATCCTCTTCGGGGCCGGCCATTTGCTCCAAAGCGCGCCGAGCCTCCCCGTTCATCCAGGCCTCTTCGTCCCTCAAGAGATCGGTGGTTCGTGCCAGGGTGTCGATCAACGATGGATTGAACTGGTTTTCTAGAAAGGGCAGAGCTCGATGGCGAACCCGGTTGCGCGGGATGGAGCAGTCCAGGTTGGTGCGGTCCGTCTGGTAGCGGAGGCCCCGGGAAGTCAGAAACTCCATGACGTCTTGCCGCTTGACTGCAAGCAGCGGCCGGATGAGCCTACCGCCGCGGGAGACCGGATGCATGGCCCCCAGTCCGGTGGTGCCGGCACCTTGAATCATTCGAAGAAGAAAGGTTTCGGCTTGGTCGTTTCGCGTATGGCCAACGGCAATACGTGTACATCCTCTTTGTAGGGCGGTGCTCTCCAGGAATCGATAGCGAGCCAATCTTCCCGCCTCTTCCAGGGAACGCCGGCTTCGCCGAGCCTCTGATCTGACGTCTGACCGCCCGGACACAAAAGCGAGCCCGAGCTCCGCAGCAAACCCGCAGCAAAAGGCCTCGTCCCGGTCCGATTCCTTCCTCAGATTGTGATTGAGGTGAGCGAGTGTCAGCTCGAATGGTGCCAGGGACTTTTTGTGGCGAAGGTCGAAAAGAGCCTGAGTCAAGGCTACGGAGTCTGGCCCTCCCGAAATGGCAACCAGGATGCGATCCCCGGCACAGATCATGCGATGCCTTTGGATGGTTTCGGCCATTTGTCGGATGAGCATCGGAAAAACGCCTTTAACTCCGCCGGTACCATGCGTCGATTCGTGTCTTCGATCGACTTTTAGGTGTGACGACAGGGAATCACGTTCCGGACGACACGGCTTGCGACCTTTCAACGCTCAGACTCGAGCAGCTCGATCGCCAACGGAACTTTGATTGAACCGGCTAAATGCTATATATTAATGGTGTTCAGCGGAAATTTCAAGGAAGCAACGGCTGCAACCAGACCTCCGCCTGATGGAAGAAGGAAAGCCATCTCATGGAATGCTGTGTTTGCAATGTCAGCGACGACGAGGTTGACCTCAAGAAGTGTCCGATTTGCTTCAAACTTTTCTGTGAAGACTGCGCGACCAGCCGCGGAGGTCGCCCGTTTTGTTCCAAGCATTGCTCGGACTTCTTCTTCTTTGGTGACGAGGAGTAAACCTCGGGTAACGCCTAGCGGGCCTCCTCAGGCTCTCCCGAAGTCTCTGTGTTACGGGCTGTGCGCGCCTTGACCCGCACAACTCGCCTTTGGGCCACTTTCTCCACGGCAAAGATCATGCCCCCTGCGGCGAGCTCCTCCCCTCTTATTGGAATTCGGCCCAGACGGGTCAAAATGAAGCCCGCCAACGTGTTGTACTCCGGAAGCTCCGGCAACTGAAGCGTTAGCTGGGCGTTCAAGTCTTTGACGGAAATGGCGCCGTCGATCGAGTACTGCCCGTCTGCGAGGCGCTTGACCTGGAGTGTTTGCTCTTCTGGGTCGTCGCTGATGTCCCCCACGATCTCTTCGAGAAGGTCCTCGAGGGTGACCAAACCTTCGACCCCACCGTGCTCGTCCACCACCAGCGCCATGTGGGTCCGGTGATTCTGCATTTGCTCCAATGCTTGTTCCACCTTGGCAGAATCGGGCAAAAAGAAAGGCTTTCGAAGCACTCGGCTGAGTTGGAAAGGTACTTCGGTGCCCCAGTGAGCGATGATGTCTTTCGAGTAAACCAATCCTTCGATCGTGTCCAGGCTTCCACGGTACACCGGCATCCTCGAGAAGCGTCTTTGCCGAACTAGAGAGACGATCTCATCCAACCCGGCGTCTTGCTCGACCGCCGCGATTTCGGTTCGTGGAACCATGATTTCAGCAACCCGGCGTTCACTCAGCTCGAGGACTTTCCTGAGCATCTTTCGCCTGCCCTCGGGCTCATCGCTACCGGCATGAACGATGGCTTTGATCTCTTCCAGCGAGACTTCGTCTCGGGGCGGCCGGCGCCGCTCGCCCAGGGCGCGTAGGAAGCCATTGGAGATCCAGGTCAATAGCTTGACCCCGGGTCCCAGCACTTTGATGAAAAAGACGATGGGCCGGATGACGGCAAGGGACCAACCTTCGGGGTGACGGGCGGCAAGGCTCTTGGGAATCATCTCTCCGAACACCAGGATCAAGGCGGTCAAGGCGACGGTAGCGGCGGAGATCGCTTGAGCCCGCTTTTCGGGAGACGCGACCATCAGAGTGACTCCGTAGGTTATCACTGCGCCGGCGGCGGTATTCACGAAAACGTTGCCGGTTAGGATCGTACCCAGCACCTTCTCGGGATAATCGAGAACCGTCCGGATGGTCGTGGCGCTGCGTCGGGTTTTTTCCAGGTGCTGAAGACGGTAGCGATTGAGAGACATCAAGGCCGTCTCCGAGCCGGAAAAAAAGGCAGAGAGGGAAAGAATCAAGAGCAAGCTCAGAATGATTGTGAAGAGCATGGAGCGGTTTCGAAAAGCTATTATGAGCGCGCTCGAATCCATGATCAAATGGGCCCTGAGACGGGAAGTCGAGGTCGCGGAGCACTTTTCTCTGCGCCTCGGCGGTGAGATCTTACCTTGGGTTGCGGCTCAGTGGTGAAAAGGGGATTGTTCCTATTTCAAGTCGACTCAAGAAAAGGGTTGACGACGGCCTAAAAACAGCGTAGATTACTTACCGGTCGGTAAGTTAATCGTGGATTTGAATGAATCCAACTAAAATCTAAGTATTTCAACAGTTTAAGGAAGGATTAAGTTGGGACGAGAATCAATGCGCCGAACCGGCGCACAGATCCTGTGGGAGATCCTGGTTCGTGAGGGGACAGAGGTCGTTTTCGGCTATCCTGGAGGCGCCATTCTTCCCGCCTACGACGCCATGCTCGACTACCCCATCCGCCACGTGCTGGCGCGCCACGAGCAGGCGGCAGCGCATATGGCGGACGGTTACGCGCGAGCTTCTGGTAAAACCGGGGTCGCCATAGCTACCTCGGGCCCGGGGGCCACGAATCTGGTGACGGGCATAGCAACGGCGATGATGGATTCTTCGCCGATGGTCGTTATTACGGGGCAGGTCCCGAGAGGGGCTATCGGTAGTGACGCGTTTCAAGAAACCGACGTGACGGGAATCACCTTGCCCATCACCAAGCACAGCTACCTCGTCACTCGTGCCGAGGAGATCGCCACATCGCTCCGGGAGGCCTTCTACATCGCCCGCTCCGGGAGGCCGGGGCCGGTCTTGTTGGACATCACCAAGGACGCCCAAACGGGAAGCTGCGATTATCAAGTGGACGACAGTCCGGTTCGTCTCCCTGGCTACCGGCCGGCGCTTCGGGCCATGCCCGAGACCTTCGAGATGGCGGTGGAGCTCATCAACGCGTCCGAGCGGCCTCTGATCCTGGCCGGCCATGGTGTTATTTTGTCCGGGGCTTCACAGGTCCTCAAGGAGTTTGCGGAGAAAGCGGGAGTCCCGGTCGGCATGACCCTGCTCGGTTTGAGCGGTTTTCCCGGCTCTCACCCCCTCAACATAGGCATGATGGGAATGCACGGCGAGGCCTGGGTCAACCAATCGATACAGGAGGCCGATCTCATTCTGGCCTTCGGGATGCGATTCGATGATCGGGTGACGGGCAAAATAGCGACTTTTGCGAGCAATGCCCGCAAGATACACATCGATATCGACCCATCCGAAATTGACAAGAACGTCAAAGTCGACGTGGCCATAGTCGGCGATTTAAAAGAAACCTTGACCCATATCTTGCCTGCGGTCAAACCACGCGACCACACCGAATGGCGAGAGCGAATCGGCGAGCTCAAGGGCGAGGCCGCGGTTCGGGATATCCAGAGTCTTCCCGACAGCGGTCACCTCTATGCCGCCCACGTAATGAACGACCTTTGGCACATCACCGGAGGCGACGCGCTGGTCGTTACCGATGTCGGGCAGCACCAGATGTGGGAGGCCCAGTACTACCGGCATGATATTCCCCGCAAGCTGATCACTTCGGGAGGGCTGGGCACCATGGGTTTTGCTTTGCCGGCGGCAATGGGAGCCAAGCTCGCAAAGCCCGAAGAGGAAGTTTGGGTCATTGCGGGAGACGGCGGGATCCAAATGAACGCCGCCGAGCTTTCCACCTGCCTGCAGGAAAACATCAAGCTGAACGTGGCCATCATCAACAACGGCTACCTGGGACTGGTGAGACAGCTCCAGGAGTATTTCTACCGTCAACGCTACGCCGCCATTGAAATGCGGAGTCCGGACTTCGTCAAGCTTGCAGAGGCGCATGGCTTGGTCGGTTTGCGGGTCCGTAGCCGTGGAGAAATCAAAGACGCCGTCGCCCGGGCCCGTAGCGATCCCGGCACGGTGGTGATCGACTTTCAGGTCGAGCAAGCGGACACGGTTTTTCCCATGGTCCCGGCAGGGGCCGATATTCACAACATGATTCGTCGTCCACTTCCTTCGGGAAATGGGCGAGAGGAGGCTTAGGAGCCGATGAATGGCACGCGACGCACCTTTGTTGTTTACGTGGAGGACAAGCCCGGTGTGTTGAACCGTGTGGCATCGCTGTTCCGCCGACGGGCGTACAACATCGAGTCCCTTTCAGTGGGCCACACCGAAGAGCCTGGCGTGTCGAGAATGACTATCGTCATGGAGGCTGACGATGTGGTCGCGCGCCTGGTGGAGGCGAACCTCTACAAGCTCGTCAATGTCTTGCGCGTGGAGGATGTCACCGATAGCCCCATCGTGGCCCGCGACCTTGCTCTCGTCAAGGTCAAGGCGGATGGCGGACAGCGCGCCCAGGTGCTCCAGCTCGTGGAGGTGTTTCGGGCCCGCGTCATCGATATGGCCACCGAAGCCCTCATCATCGAGATCACCGGCACCGAGGACAAAGTGGATGGAATGCTCGAGGTGCTCCAGCCCTTCGGGATCATCGAGATGGTCCGTGCCGGTACGGTCGCCATGGCCCGGGGCGCTCGGGCTCCAAGCATTCATCCGGAATTTGTAGCGGCGAAGGTCAATGGCAACGTCGAGACGGTACCGGTTGGAAACGAGCAGCCGGTTCCCGTTGCCGAGCCATCTATCAGGCGCTGAGATCAGTCTTCGGTAAAGCGGAACGTCTCCACCATGTGCTGGAAAACCGGTGCATTCTGCTCGTAGACATCTGCGGGACCCACGTAGCCCAACCAGTAGTAGTGCTCACCATGATCCATGACGATTTGGGTGTGGCCGAACGTGATGGCTTCTTGTTTCGAGTTCTTCGCCGTGTAGGTGGCAACGAAGTAGGGAGCTTGCTGACCGGCTATGTCCAGCATCTCCTGCTTTTTAATTTCTACGTCGGGCGCCTGTGAGACCTGAGTCAATGCTTGTTCCGCTTGACGAACAGCCGAGCTGCCGGGATTGTGCGCCTTGGAGATGAACTGGAGCAGTATGTAAAGCTCGTGATCTTTGGCGTCTTGGGGAGCCTCTATCAGGTAATCCCCTTCCGAAGTGATCCGGTAGGACCAGGATGCGGGAAGTTCCAGCTCCATAGCGAACTTGTCATCCAAGAGCATCTTGTGAGCGGCCTGGGACTTCGTGGCCGGGACGGTCACACCTTCGGCCGGTGGACTCGGCGCCGGCGGTGGGATTCGAGTTTCTCGAGGAGCGGACACTGTCGGTTGAGGGGGGGCGGCGGTTCGAGCCGCTTGCGTCCCGGGCGCCACGTTGAACGGCACGCGATCGACTTCATCGCCGTTCAAATAGAGTCGGACTTCGTACTGGCCAAGAGGCCAACCGGTTGCGGCTGGGGACAAGGTAAAACTCAGCCAGCGCTCGCCTCCCGCTTCGATCTCATCAGAGGCAATCTCATTGTCGCCGTTCTCCAAATAGTGAAAGGTGGCTTTGACCTTGGTGCCATCGGGTGCGTAGGAAAGCTTCGCCGCTGCATAGATCGCCTGAGCCTCCTCGGAAAACGTACTCGCCGGCTCGGTGGGGGCTTGGGATTCGAGGTGAATGGCCCTGGCAGTTTGTGCTTCGGTGAGCGTCGCCGTCGAATAGGAGCAAGACGTTTCACAGCCGCAAAGAAAAAGGGCTACTGACAGGCTCGGGACCGCCACGGAGATGGCACTGCGCATAGAGTACCTCCTTGTGCGTAGGGCGTTGTTTCTGCAATCGGGGTGCCAGAGTGGCGGCTCTCGATGAAGGCTTGGCACTGGGGTGGGCACTGAGAAGGAACAGGCGCGATTTGGCGTTGGTTTGCGGCGTGTCAACATGCGCCGAACCGAGGGGACAACACCCACGGGCGTCTATAACGGGTGAGGGGAATTGGCCACAGAGTCGACTCTCATTTTGGCCTTTAGGCCTAATTTGGGCCCTTAGCGTTCTCCTGATGAGAGAAAAACCGCCTACTGCCCGCTTTATGTGGTGGCACATGCTTTGCACTTTGAGGTCTGGGAGTGGTTGACCCGTTACAAAACTAAATGTCTATGGGGCCCAAACCGCTGAGTTGGGAGAGGTGAAGACCATGAAAACTCTGAGTTGCCTTTCGATTGCGGCCTCGGCGATTCTGTGGCTCGCTGCAGGCGGGTTGCACGGTCAGGACCTGCCGGTTCCCGGCGAGCTTCAAGCACCCCTATTCAAGAAAGTCTTCTCTCATGACAAAGCTCTGCAGGGAAGTACGGAGATCATCGTGTTCCTGGTGGGCTCGCAAGACGACGAACCCTCGATGATGGAGATGCTCAGGGCATTTCAAAGTGTCGGGCTGGTTCCGGCCATGGTGAGCTCCGGTGTGCTGGAAGAGAACGTGTCCTCGAACACGGTCGTTTATCTGATGCCAGGCGCGGACAAAGCGCTTGTAGCGCAGTTTTGTGTCGAGAATGGGATTCTCAGCATTTCAGGATTGCCGCCCTTGGCTGAGGAAGGACACGTGTCCATCAGTATCGACAAGTCAGAGCAACAACCGCGGATCATCGTCAACCTTCAAAGGTTGAAGGCGGAGGGACATACGCTTTCCGCCGACGTCTTGAAACTGGCGAAAGTGATCCGCTGAGACGCTATCGAACAATCTCGTAAAGGGTGGTCCTTTGTGCCGGGCGGAATCCGGCCTCACGGATGAGCGTCTGAATTCCCTCGGTCGACGTCTTGTTGATGAATCCCGTACAGGCGTGAATGTTCTCCTCGAAGAGCGTCCCACCGAAATCATCCGCTCCCCAGTGCAGCGCCACTTGCCCGGCTTT
>SDBT01008878.1_pt1 | contig 16354 bp, 14 predicted proteins | sample 2277101 | NCBI WGS metagenome assembly SDBT01 (sample SAMN10404973, study PRJNA504765) | marine sediment metagenome | isolation source: marine sediment core GS10_PC15, 103 cmbsf | place: Arctic Ocean: Southern Knipovich Ridge | collected 2010 | reverse complement strand
GGATTCCCTGACAGAGGAATTGAGGGACAACAACCCTCAGCTATAGAATCTTAATAACTTCTATCTTAATTCCGTTTTGAGCGGGAGACGGGATTCGAACCCGCGACCTTCTCGTTGGCAACGGACTTATTACCACTTGAGAACTAACCTTTAATGTGCGAAATTCTCTAGTAAATTCAATATACCACAAACCGCCGCTTCTCCATGTAAAGTCGTCCACTATTCCTACAAAGACGGGGGACCAAACACCCACTACCAATACCCCTCACACTTTAAACGCCTTTTTTAGCCACTGCCCTGTATAGGACCGCTTTACCTTTAAAACATCCATTGGCGTTCCTTCTACCACCACCTCACCACCTTTTTCTCCGCCCTCAGGACCTAAATCAATAATCCAGTCAGCTTGTCCTATTACATCTAAATTATGCTCAATCACAATCACACTATTCCCTCCATCAACCAAACGGTTAAGTAGCTCCATTAACTTTTCAATATCAGCCATGTGTAATCCAGTAGTTGGCTCATCAAGAATATAGATGTTGCCTTTCTTATGTAACTGACTAGCTAATTTAATCCTTTGAGCTTCACCGCCAGATAAAGAGTTAAGAGGTTGACCTAACTCTAAATAATCCAATCCTACTGCTTTTAAAATCTCCAGTCGCTTTTTTATCTGTTTATCTTCAAAAAACTCATAAGCCTCCAAAGCCGTCATCTCTAAAACCTGCATTATATTCTTTCCCCTTACTTTAAACTTAGCCATTTCCGGCTTATATCTTTTCCCCTTACACACACTACACTGAACAATCACATCATCTAAAAAGTGCATTTCCACCTTCTTATACCCAAACCCCCTACACTTCTTACAACTACCAAAAGAGTTAAAACTAAAATCTCCCACATGCTGATTAGTCTCTTTGCTAAACTTCTTTCTAATTAAATCAAACACTCCAATATAAGTTGCTGGAATAGACTTACTGGACCGACCAACGGGGGATTGGTCCACCACTACAGCCAAAGGGTATTCTTTAGCTAAAATATCTAAGACAAGTGTACTCTTGCCAGAACCTGCCACTCCAGTAATACAGCTTAAAACTCCTGTAGGCACTTTCACGCTTATATCCTTCAAATTATGTAGCTTGGCATGTTTAACTTCTAAGTATCCATCAGACTTCCTGTAATTCTTTTTTAATAAACCTGCCTGTTTCTTCAAACCTTTGGCTGTTACTGACTTTAAATTCTTTTTAAGTTCACTTAAAACTCCTTGAAAAACTAACTCGCCTCCAAAACTACCTGCTTTAGGACCAATATCTATTATCTGGTCCGCCGCTTTTATTACTGCCACATCATGCTCTACCACTAAAACACTATTGCCTTGCTCTTTTAACTTCTTGAGTTGCTTTACTAAATGATTAATATCCCTTGGATGCAAACCTACGCTTGGCTCATCTAAAATATAAATTAACTCCACTAAATCGCTACCCAGCTGCTTAGCCATCTTAACTCGTTGAGACTCTCCTCCAGATAAAGTTGCCACTGTCCTATTTAAAGATAAATATCCAACGCCAATCTCAATCAAACTAGTTAAAGACTCCAACATCTTAACCACTATTGGGTCAGCCACCGGACCTTTAACAGTTATTAATAAATCTTTTAAATCAACTAACTGCATGTTAGTTAACTCAGTAATTGTCTTGCCTTTTAACTTCACCTTATTAGCTTCCTGACTCAACCTAGAACCTTGACAAATATCACAAAACTCTAATGAAAAGAAACGGCCACACTGCTGTGAACTTAAATCAGAAGTGCCTCTTTTATCTATCCTTCGTCTTTTAATACCCACCACCAATCCTTCAAAACCATAAGATTGCACAAATCCTTGCTCATCTGTGTCAGTTAACTCAATCCTTTCTGAGAACAACAACTTCTCTAACTCATCTTCACTAAAATCCTTTAATGGCTTATCCATGTCAAATAAATGACTAGCTCTAACTATATTCCACCTTCTACCGCCTAAAGCATACTCAGAGTATCTTATGGCCCCCTCATTTAATGACTTATTCCAATCCAACAACCTATCTTTATTTAAAACCAACTTTTCTCCTAATCCCTTACACTCAGGACAAGCTCCTTCTGCTGTGTTAAACGAGAACAAAGTAGAGTCTCCAATTATCGGGGTCCCACACCTAGAGAACAACAATCTCATGTAAGTATAAATCTGGGTCACTGTCCCAACAGTAGAACGGGGATTGCGACCTAATCTTCTCTGGTCTATCACCACTACTGGAGAGAGGTTGCTAATCTCATCTACTTCTGGCCTACTATGCTTTGGTAAATACTTTCTTGATTGAGTAGATAAAGACTCAAAAAACTGCCTTTGAGACTCAGCCGTTAAAGTATCAAATACCAGTGAAGACTTTCCTGAACCTGATACACCAGTAAACACCACTAACTGATTACGGGGTATCTTAATATCAATCCCTTTTAAGTTGTGTTGTCTGGCGTTTTTAACAATTATGTCCATAAGTTTGCTACTATAAACTATGACCCAAGGTCATATACAAGAAGGTATAATAAACTTATGTTAACCACTCAGGAATTTGCTGATTTATGCAACACCACCAAGAAAACCGTTATTCACTACGACCGCATTGGCTTACTCAAACCAGCTAAGCTTAAAAACCAGAATCGCCTCTATCTACCCAAACAAGTTTTAATCTTTCAAAAAATAACTTTATTAAAATCACTTAACTTAACTCTAAAAGAAACAAAGCAGTATTTAAAAAATGACTCTGCTTTATCTAAGCTCTTTGCTGAAAGAAAAACTAAAATCACCAAAGAAAAAGATGAGTTGATAAAAAAGATAACTAAACTTGATGAATTTATATCTAGTCTCAAATCAGATAAAAGCCTAATCACTCCAAAGATTAAAGTCGTTAAACCCTATACCGTCTATGGTTTAAATAAAACTGGTCGTTATGTAGACATTGACAGTCATCAAAAAGAGTTATTCTCGCTAGTTGGTAACACTAGAAGAGATAGCGTTGGCTTAACTATCTTTTACACTCCCAACTATTCTCCTGATGGGTCTGAAATGACTACCGGAGTATTATTAAAAAATAAGCCTTCTAAGGAAATTAAAGGACTTCAATTGATTAAAGTACCTGAGCACAGGGTAGCTTCATACACCCATGTAGGACCTTATTCGTTTATGTCTTACATCTGGCAATACATGGATAAATTTGTAAAAGAGAAAAGTCTTAAAAGAAATCCAGACCTAGCCACTCGCGAGTTCTACAGAGTTGGACCATTAAAAGAAAAAGACGAGTATAGCTATGTCACTGAACTTCAAATACCAATAGTTTAATTTATAAATACTTTACAAACCAATTAACTACTTCTTTTACAGCTTCATTTTCAACACTAGTGTAAGCGTGGTCCGTATTTTTAAAGATACGAAGTCGTTTTGGTTCCTGAACTAAATTCATTATCTGGTAAGCATTTTCCAAACCCGCTTTTTTATCCGGAGTAGTGGCCAGGACCAAAACATTATTAATCTTTTTCAAATTAGAAGCTATCTTTTTATCAAGACCCTTTAAACTCCTAAACCAACCAGAACCAAAGTCGTATTTCCCTTTATATTTTCCGGTTCCTGGCAACCCTTTGCCTTTCTTTTCTAGCTCTTCTTGTTTTTTCTTTAACTTTACAAAGACTTTTTTAAACCCCTTTTCAATTACAACTCCTGCACTCAAAGAAACTCTGGCTTTAATCCTTTTATGTGGATCCAATAAGCAAACCATAGTCCCCCCTAAGCTTCTTCCCCATAAACCCATATTCGTCGCTCGCTTATCCTGTAAAAAATACTTAAGTGCATCCTCTGTATTTTGTTTTAGTGTGTTTATCGTTTTGTCTTTCATCTCTCCAGGGCTTTCTCCACTACCAAAAAAGTCAAACTTAAACACAAAAAAACCTGATTTAACTAATTTTTCAGCACTTTGATTAATTAAAGGGCAATCATCTTTAGTATTTGTTAACCCATGAAGCAAAATAATACCTGGAGCTGGAGTTATTTTTGGTAAATACTTAACCCCTATCAACTTATGATTTCCGCTTTTAAAGGAAACCTTCTCTTTTGTCATATCTTTTTAATAATTCCCCTAGTAGCATCCAGTTCAATTCTATCTCCATCCTTTAATGCAAATCTGGCAAACTTAGCTCCCATCACCGATGGTATCTTTAAAGCCTTTCCGCATAGCACAGCATGTGAAGTAAAGGATTCTTCATCGACAATAAACCCTTTTACTCGATAAAGTGAAGACAAATACTCTGAAGTAGTCTGAGGGGAAACTAAAATATCGTTTGATTTAATCTTGCTAAAATCAGCTGCATCCAAAACAATTCTTGCCTGCCCCCTAACTTTACCTTTATAAATTGTCGTAGCTGGAATAATTTTTAAGTCCTCTGGAAACTGGACCGTCTCAACTACCCTAACTGTCCCTTCATAAGCATCTACTTCAACTAAATCATTATCAGATAAAATCTGAGTGCCGTTTTTAGTTGCCATAATACAAGGAATGTTAAACTCCCGAGAAACAATAGCCGCATGACAAGTAATTCCACCTTCATCAGTTACAATGGCTGCTGATTTATGAATGGCCATCATATAATCAGGAGTGGTCATTTTGGTAACTAAAACATCTCCCTTTTTAATCTTGTCTAATTCGCTTAGTTTATTAACCACCTTAACTCTACCAGTTACCTTACCCTGACAAGCTGGGTTGCCTTTAACCATCCTCTGCATCGAAGAGGTGGGGGCTACTATGTTGTATCTCTCAATCGTTTCTATTATTTTTTCTGGACCAGTTATTGTTCTTGGTTTACCATCAAGCATTAGTATCGACCAACCCTTTTGCCTATCATCAGCCATTTTCTTTAAGCTCTTGCTTGTGGCCTTTTTAAGTAAGCCGTCAATAATTTCACCAAACGACAACAGCTTAACCTCTTCTTTGCTCAATCCCAACCTCTTACCAGCTTCAAAAATCATCGGTAAATGATAATAATGTGCTTTACATATCGCATTCTTTCTAAGCACTCTTAAATGAATATACTCCTGTAAAAACATCACTTGTTCCTTTAAAGCTCGAGAAGCCTTAATCTTTTTAAAAGTAGCTTCTAATTTCTTCTGGCTTAACTTTTCTTCACCCTTTAATCTTTTCAGTTCACCGTTTGGGTTTTTAACATTGTCTAAAATGTTTTGAATCTCTTTTTTAAAATAATCTTTTACCAACGGTTTAGCATGAATACTCCAAAGCGATAGCCAACAATAACTCTCTCTGTGTTTATCGATTAAAGATTCCGCTTTAGCATCAAACCCATTTTTCTTTACATAAGAAGCAATCTTTAAAGCATCGTCTCTTTCCGCATCAGTTAAAGCTACTGGAGATAACAATACTTGTAAGGCTTTCTTATCAGTAACCTCTTTTCTGATTTTATTTTCAAAGTGTCGCTCTATGCCATGGGGGACCGTCACAAAAGGAAATACATTTAAATAATGTTGGTTAAACTTTTTCAGCCACTTAACCAATTCTTTATCAGTTAACTTAGGTAAATCTAATTGATAAATCTCTTCAGATAACTTAACTAAGTCATCACATGTCCTCTTACATAACAGAATGTCTTTTTTAGCAAACCCTTTGTTTGATTCAATTAAATCAGCAATGGCTTTTCCCAAGCCCATCAATTCTTCTTGGGGATAATAAACTCCAAAGGTAATATGATTAACCCAGATGCTTGAAACTGAAATTCCATAAATCTTCTTTAAATGCTTCACATTGGCTTCGCATAAAGCCATTGTGAACGGGTAAGAAGCCTGTCGATTAAGTATCTTTACCCAATTAAAACCAACTCCAACTTGATACTCTTTTTTATTTAAAATCGCTTTAATTGCCTTAAGATGCTCATAACTATCATTCAACCTATAAAATTTTAACCTTCCTTTTTTGAAACCTTCAAGAATTTTCTGTTTCTCCAAAGTCTTTAATCCCTGATAAACACCGTTTGGATACAAACCAGTCAGCCTAACCAGCTCATTGATATAAAAACTTTGATTGGGCTTATCAAAAAACACTTTTAACAACCTACCTGAGGTCTTAGACAATCTCATTGGTAGATTATACAATAACCTTGTATAAAAGTTCAATTATCGAAAATCTTAACTCTTTCCACAGCCTCTTTCTCTTCTCAGCAACACTCTGAGCGGGAGACGGGATTCGAACCCGCGACCTTCTCGTTGGCAACGAGACACTCTACCACTTAAGAACTAACCTTTAATGTGCGAAATTCTCTAGTAAATTCACTATATCACAAGCCGCCTCTTCTTCACACAAGATCGCCCATTATTACCTTCTAAAGATAAAATAATATATAATAAATTTAGATGGTGAAGAAAAAAGTAATCTTCAAAATAGCCGTAACGCTCTTTCTCTTCTTTGGTTTTCTGTTATCGAATGTCAATCCATTATATTCAGCAGACTCTAACACAGTAGCCCTGGATAACTTAATCGATGCTCTGAACGACGAAATAAGCTTGGTTTTTGAGCCATTTGTTGATATGGACCTGGAATTCGAAGAAATGACGGACGCCAACGAAATATTTGAATTGTTCCAGCAAAACATAAACAACTGCAGGCCTACCATTAATCGCTCCCTACAAGTTTATAAAAAATATTCCACGAATTCTTACGATTATGAAATTACTAATGCTTCTCAACTAGCTTCCCGTGGTTCAAATAAGGGACTTCTTGCTATGAAGGCGTATGAAAACTTTCTAGAATCAGGAGCAGACGAAGACCTTATTTATTATGCTGATAAGGGAGACGATTTAATGCAGGAATATGTTGAATTACATGACCAGGCGGTTGACGTGCTAAATGATTATTCAGGCTATTCTGAAGCAACAAACACTCGTAACGCTCTTAATTGGGGTGCCACAATTTCTTTATTAATATCACTCTTCCTTTTCTTCAAATCAAGGGATAAATCTCATTTAAAGTCTGACTTGATAAGAAAGAAGGTCTATAAAGAACTCTTAAAGGACTCTATTTGGTTAACAGCTGGGGTTGGGATTACAGCTATTTCATACAACTCTACCTTTACCGAAGGAGGAACTTATTACATCCTATATGGACCAATGCTTGCAGGGGGTTGGGGCCTACTAAAGGGGATAAGTTGGTATTTCCAAGAAGGGAAAAAACAGCTGGCTTTGGCCACAAAAGAAGAAAAAAGAGAATTACTTAAAAAGTCATACCAAAAGAAAACTACTACTAAAGATAAAAAGATTAAGAAGGGGAAAAAATGCCCCCACTGCAGCTCAAAACAAGCAAAAACAGCAATCATCTGTAATAAATGTGGAAAAAATGTCTTATAAATCCATATGCACCTAAAAAAATATCGCTTACGCTCTCCTGGTGAAACATCATGGTTGATAATAGCATTCCTTCTGGTGTTCTCCCTTGCCTTCTGGCTATTTGAATTTAGTGTTCCTCTTTTTTTGCTTCTCTTAACCCTTCAACTAGGCTATGTCTTAGTTATGCAGCGACAGTTTATGGGAAATGCTCTCTTAGTAACCCAAAGCCAGTTTGCCGATATCTACCAGATAGCAGAAGAGAATTCCAAAATGCTCAATATTAATCAACCAAAGATTTTTATAGAACAAAATCCATTCATTAACGCTTACGCCATAGGTTTCAAAGAACCATATTCGATCGTCCTAACCTCAGCCTTAGTTGAATCATTTACTAGAGATGAGCTGGACTTTGTTATCGGTCATGAAATGGGACATATTAAATTCAAACACTCTAGAACCCTATCATTAATTAGCCCCCTGGGTAACGATATTCCTATTTTAACAATCCTCTATGGTCCCTGGCAAAGAAAGGCAGAATATACCGCTGATAGAGTTGGACTCCTGCTGGCTGAAAAAATTCGCCCTGCAATAAAAGCAATGATTAAAATGTCAGTAGGAGATAAGTTATCCAAAGTGGTAAACTTTGATGAAATTGTTAAACAAATAGAAAAAGGTCGCAAAGGCATCATTTCTGGTATTGGAGAATTTCTACTAACTCATCCATATTTAACAAATAGAATACAGTCGTTGGCAGAATACAATCATGGAGATTACAGCCACGCCTTAAACATAAATATCGAGGAGAAAAAGAAGATATTCGAATCAAAAACGCTAGGCTCACTTATCCAAAGCTTACTCTGGGGAGCTGCCATAATAATAGTAATCTTAGTCATTGGTTATCTACTGGAAGGCTCCTAGCACTATAAGTCTCTCTCCTTGGGTAAACTTAAAACCCCATAGTTTACAAATTCAACCTTACCTAAAACCACCCCTGTTATCAATGTCGCCTAGTAGCCATTGTGCGACATAAGAATTGCTGATAAAGTCAATCATCCTTACCTCCTGCTTTCTAGAGAGTGGGACTCCAGCTTGGAGCATGCATGGATTTCTAATAATTTAGCATTTTATTAAGTTTGTTGATCTACTTCTTTTTGAAGAAATCAGATAGAAGTGGTGTTTTTGATGGAGATGTCGAAGCTGAAGATGATATTTTTCCTCCTAAGAACTGTTCTATTGATTTTAATTGAGGTGTTGGAGTTGATTGAAGTTTAAACATTGTCCTAACTTTGTTGTTGATCCAATCCCAGGCACTTTTGTTTAACACTCCACTGGTTTTACTTAATTCTACTTTGATGATTAAAAATAGCAATCCAGGATTTCGAGCAATAATTCCATCGGCCAATGTTTTCTCAGTGTGGTTTGAGCGAATTATGTAGGCATTTGGCAAGTAGTGCCACCAGTCAGATATAGGAAGATCTTTTATGGTTTCATGTACTTCGAGATAATTAAAATATGGTTGTTGATAGTTGTAAACAATTAAGTAATCCATTATTTTTTACCCTTACTTTTTGTTTTAGATTTATTTGGTATTGGCTGGAAGAATTGTGCGTAGTCTTCACTTTTAACTTGTGGGTTTTTTTTATCTCCAAGATAACTGAGGTCCAGTTTTTTCATATCAAGTGAGTGGCTTTCTGTCCATAATCTTTCTGGTTTTAAAATTAATAAAACAAGAAAGATTGTTATAATTACACCCGATATGATCATCCAAAGCACAATGTCTCCAATCCATAAACTAAAAAAAGAAAAAGCTATATAAAACAATATAATCACGATGGCTGGACTAGATCTAGTTATTACCTGGAATGATGTTCCTGCACCCTCTACCTTTATTCCAGTATTTTTAGCCATAATTAATTTGATATTACCTTATCTTTTCTAGATTATCAATTTTATATAACTTTTGATCAATAGTTCTGATTTTACTGTGATAAAATAATCTAAATTTATGGTAGTTAGTTTGGTGCGACAAAAAGCGACAAAACAGAAGCTAGATAAGGCCGTGGAGCTATGGCAGGAGACTAGAGGGCATATTACTAATGTCTGCCAGGCTCTGAGAATACACCGTAGCACCTTTTACAGATGGATAGATCGTCATCCTGAGTTTGCCCAGGCTCTCCTGGACGCTGAAGCTGAGCTTAATGATAACCTGAAGAGTGTTTTAATAGATAAGGCGGTTAAGGGTAGCACTAGTGAATTGCTTTTTTATCTAAAGAATCGCCATCCCGACTTTAAACAACAGAGGACGATTGGGTTTCGATCCTCTGTTGGAGGTGAAAAGATAGAAGTGGTTATCTCAGATTACTAAAAAGTCAGTCGTCCTTGAGACTCCCATAAACTAAGAAGGGACTCCATATTTACCCATGAATGTACTAGCCGTTATAATTCTGGTAAAATTAACCCATAATACAAATGGTTTCTTTAAAGCTAGATATACCAGAGTTAGTAGGTTATTTAATAGTTCTTACGATTGCCCCTTGGTTAATCTCTATTAACATTAATGCTCTTTGGGATAAGGTAAAATTTAAGACAAATGTAAAAAGCGTTAGGAGCAGATGGCATCCTGATTATATTGGCAGGCTAGATTTAATTTTATATCTAACAGTTTTTTTAATTGATAGGCCTGAATTTGTTTTAGCCTGGTTGACTATTAAAACAATTCCTCGGGTTGTTTACTGGAACAACAAAAAAAATATTATTTAATTTTTTTCTTATTGGAAACTCTTTAGTAGTGATCTCAGCCTTTATCACTGCAGAAATTGTTAAGTTAATAAGAGATGGGAAAATTGGATTAGCTGTGGGGATTGGTTTGTCTTGGATTATATTTAATTTATTAACCTGTCTTAAAACTATCATGTCAAAAACCATAGATATTGAAAAACAAAAAAAGGCACTTTAAGGAAATTAAGAAGTTTTTCATGGTTCATGTTAGCTGGCGACTGAGTCGGTTAAGAAATTTTTTGGTTAAAAATGGGTTGCTGTGGTGCGGGATAAGTGATATAATATAAGCAATAAGGTTTATTTTAAGACCGCTTCGGCGGTTTTTTTGTTGCCTTAAAGGTCGCAGAAGGCTCGACCGTTACGAGTGCTTGGGCGACATTAAATAAAACCTGGCAAAGTTAACGGCGACTGACCGAGCAACCGACCGACCGACGGCTAACAGTTTTCTGCTAAGGCAGAATAAGTTGGGAAGCCAACCGAAGACACCTCGGGCGAAAGTAGCTTCGTTCTTATAAGAAAATTACGAGCGAAGCTCGCCTAGGAAAACCTGAGGGAGGGAGGGAAGCGAAGGGAAGGAGGATGTATATATGCAGGAGAAGAGAAAACAGAACGACGGTCGACAAATCGACCAAAGAAGCACCAAACAGGTGAGGATAGATACTGGCCTACATAAACATACCAAGATAGAAGCCGCAAAGCGTGGAGTGACGATTAGAGAGCTTGTGGAAGAAGGTTTAGCTGAGGTATTAGCTACTTCAAATTGACAAATTTCGAGTTGAGATAGATAGCTCGATCTAAGCTTTGGTTAAAACGCTAATGATGGAACATGAGTTAATCATGCCGCATTGGACGAAGAAAGTTGTTTGCGAGTTGGTGGATCATCAAGTAATCCCACATCTTTTAGTCTTTTATAAAACTCCTTACCTTGTCTTCCTGTCTTTATTGCCTCTGGCATAGTTGGATCTTTAGTATAATGTTTTTCGCCAAAAGTCATACCTACGCTGTCACCTGGAGATAGTTCCCTCATAACTTCTCTTCCTGAAGTTGTAATTTTTGAGGGAAGGTTTCTTGACTTTCCTAAAGTCAGCCACTTCGTTGGATACTTGTCAGTGATGCCAAAAGTTAAACTCCCAATGGTTATAGCATAGTTTCCACCCATTGATTTAATTTTTCCCCTAAGTTGCTTTGTAGTTTTAACTTGAAACTCTCTTGTCTCGTATTGCTTAAATATTCCAATAACTTGATCCGCGGCTGTTAAACCTAACCCTCTACCAACTCTGGCTAATTCTGATGCAGCCTTATCCTTATCTCCAGAGATAGCTATACCGACAGCCTCAAGTGTGTTTTTAGACAACTGATATAACAACTCTGCTTTTTCTTGATACTTTGGCTTATTTCCGCTTTGCTTAAAAGCTACTATTATCTCTGGAACTAATTCAAATGGTATGACCGTCGTATAACCAGTTACAACGCCCTTTTTCCATGGTACCCAACCTTGAGCACCATGAAAATGCCTTGGATGAACACTTAGAATATACTCAGCAAATGATGTTTTAGTTAACCATCTTGTAAAGTTATTTGATCTAACTCCAATAAATTGGGCAATTGAAGGAATGCTTATTAGAATATGACTTTTTACTTCTACTCCCTGAACCTCTTTAGCGTCAACCCTTAGCCAGACGATTTCTTCTGGGAGGACGTTTGTAAGCGAGGAGTCTTTTTTAGCTTGTTTCCTAGAAGTCTTCTTCTTTATCTTAGCAGCCTTAGTAGGTTCTCTATCTGGTTCTTGGCTTGATACCCACTCGATAACATGAACGATTTTCTTGAGTAAACCACCCTCTGTTTCTTCATCTGTGTTAATTGAAACACTACCGCCAAGTATTCCATCTATGACTATTCTTTTCTCATTCACCGTATCATAGAATACTCGAATAGAACTACTATCAAGCTCTGGAAATTGCTTTTTAATTTTCAACCCCAAGCCATGAAGAAATGCTTTAAGAACATGGGCTCCTAGAAAGCACTGTCTACCCCTAAGAGTAAAGTTGGGAATTTTCTTCTTTTCAGCCAGCCTATATATCTTTTGGCGATAGAAGAACTTTTTGCCAAATTTTTTCTCTGCCTCAGAGGCTGTTAGTAAATGAAATGGATTATCAGGCATAAAAGTGTTACATACTTAACTGTAGCTGTAACATTATCAAACCCTCTTAAAACTGTCAACTGCTACAAGCTAATTTTAATTATCAACTCCCCCGAAGACCTGTTAAAACTCGTTTTAAAACGCCTATCTTTATCCACTTCAGTCCTTTTAACAGTTTGTTCCACCATGTCAAAAACCTGCTGAGGAGTTAAACCTTGTTTAATCAACGGATGTCTCCCGTTTAGTGCTTGTCTTAGATCATCAATATTGTAATGAGCATAAACCTTATCTGTGATAGCAACTGAGGCATGCCGCATCAAACGACTCACTATTGGCATAGACACACCTTGCTTTAATAAACTTGTGCAAAAAACATGTCGGAGCGAATGAGTTCGAACTCTGGTTTTAACCCCTAATCGCCTGCAGCCTCTTTTAAGAACAATGTTTAACCTCTCTGCTCTTAGCTTGGAAAACAATCTGTCATTTTTTACTCTTCTCCTCACCTCACCTATCATATCTCGCGGCACAGGCAGCACATCTAGATTGCCACTCTTACTCCTAACAATAAAGGTTTCACTCTCCAGGTTGAAGTCAGAATCTCTTAAGTCTCTTGCCTCTCGATTTCTCAACCCCGTCCTAAGAATAAACCTTAACGCTGCCCTGTATTCCTTCTTCCTCGCCTTGCTTCGGACATTATCCCCAGGGCCATCTTTGGACCCAGCTAAAATAATCTTCTCTGCCAGCTGAATTGGCACTATCTCTAGCGGCTTTTTGTGAATCCTAGGGTAGGGGATATCTAAAGCAAAGTCTTGATCAATATAACCCCGTTTAAACAAAAACCTCACCGTAGCCCTAAGTATCCTCACTTCGTGCTTAATTGACACTGGCTTCCAACCCTTTCTTCTTAAGTGTCTTACCCACTGCCGACAACTATCGGCATTAAACGGCTTATCTCCCAACCAGCTTAAAAACCGCTTCAATGTACCTCTCTTGCCATAAATTGTCTGCTCCCTAAGTCCAAGTTCCAAAGAATAATCTTCAACATACTCCCCTAAAATCACAGCAGCTAGTTTCCTCTTAGACAGCGACATATTATCCAGAGAATCTCACAATCTCAACGATAATAATACTGGCTAGTCTTATAAAATTTCCTCAAGAAGTAAAACGCCCAAACTATCTGAGCGGGAGACGGGATTCGAACCCGCGACCTTCTCGTTGGCAACGAGACGCTCTACCAAACTAGCCACTCAATTTGTCAATCTGATCCATTGTACCAATTTAAAAAATTATTTGATATACTTACTAAGTCCTGCCTAAAACATATGCAGGATTTAAAATTAAGAAACATAAAATTAATTTATAGTAAATTTGTCTATTCTAGTTTTAAAAGCTTTCTTTGGGGATTAGTAATAGCCATTTTTTTTAGTCCATTATTCTTTGGTGATCTTTCTTCATGGATAAATAAGAGCACAATAGGCAATTACACTACAACCATTCTTAGAAATTTAAATTACATTCTAATCAAAATTCGCACATCTAATTTCTTAAGTTTTTTTTCCTTATTATTAACAATAAAAATTTACTTAAATTTTAAAAATAGACTAAATAAAGTTATTAAATTCTTCTTCTTTTTACTAGGAATTTACATATGGATCCAAATAATTAATAATCTTACTGATTTCCAAATTTTAAAAAGCGGGTTTATCTCTATTTGGAAAGATACAAAATCAGGAATTAATCTTAGATTTTTACTTAATTTTATTTTTTACATTCTCCTAGGTGAATTAATTTGGTGGCTTCTTAATGAAAAAATTACAAAAAAAATAGAAGAGATTCTTTTGAGAGGAAAAAATAAATTTTTAGACTGGTGGAACAATAAAGAACTCTCTTCTAAGTTGGTTGATGTGCCATTAAATAGCATTAACGACATTCTTAATATAAGAAAAATCACCAAAAATAGCAGGCTATTCTCTAATTTTGAACAAAGCGCAAGTAATCTTGAAGATTGGATTATTAACCCAAAAATTAAATATCAAGATTCTTTAGTTATTTGCTTAGACGGAAAATGGGGATCGGGAAAAACAAGCTTGATGAATATAGTTAATAATTCAATTGAAGATAAAATAAATAATATAAACATCAATTCTGCACAAAATTCCTCCTCTCAAATAATTTCTTGGATTAACTTCAGCCCTTGGAGCTTCAATAATACAGATGAACTAGTAAGTAATTTTTTCAACTCTTTAAATCAAACGCTTAAAGATAAATACGGGAAAAATCTCGAGCCAAATCTAAATAAATATGTTGAGTTAATTACCCCTGCAACCGAGGCAGTTGGTCTTCCAAAAAGCATTAATAAGCTCATCTCATTTTTACCCTTTTTCAAAAACAAAAGTCTAGAGGAATTAAAACATAAAATAAATAAAGACCTCTCCGAAATACCAGACAAAATCGTAATAGTAATTGATGATCTAGATAGACTTGAATGCGATGAAATTATGCTAGTGTTAAAACTTGTCAGGCAAAACTCTGATTTTTCTAACATTATTTTTATATTACCATTTGACTATCAAAGAGTTTCTCAATTAATATCTCAAAACAGAGAAAGTGAGTATTATCGAAGTTTTCTACCCAAAATAGCAAACATTAGACTGAAGTTAAATCCCTATTCATACAACGATCTTGAAGGTATATTAATCGCTTCCATTATTGAAGAAAAAACAAAAAACAAATGGCTTAATAACTCTAAAAATCTTAACAGCTTGTTTGAATGGTATGTTCTTGAAAGAAGTAGGCATTGGTTCACGCAAGAACTTCAAAGACAAGATGACAGTAAATCTAAGGCGCCAACTTTAAAACCTTTTTTTTCATTTTACGAACCTTTATTTAATCAATTCAGAAATGAACGATCCTATTTAGCAGAATATCCTATAATTATAGATGACGAAAATAGTCAAGGAGAGGGCCTTACTGATGTGATAGTGCAACACTCTGTAGGAGGTATAAAAATAATTAACCAACTTACTGATTATTTATATCGACCAATAAGAAGAGTGGCAAGAATTGAATTTACCGAAAATATAAGAAAAAAGGTAAACTGGGATCAAATTTTCAAAGACTTAGGAATACCTGAAAATGAGAGAGATGCGCTATGGAATACTCTAAAATTAATTTTAGAGAAACCGATACCAAGTGGTCAAGTAAAAGCTGGTGTTATTTCAACACATTTAAATAATTTTATAGTTTCTAAAGATAGTTTAAGGGCAAGTCATGTAAGTCCATTTAAAAATCTTGAAATTATGATTAACAAAATCAATGAAGAGCTAAAAATTTATATACAAACTTATGAAACAGAAATAAAAAAAGATTATTTTGAATTTGTTAAAAATTGGATGGTTAAGTCACTAACCCCAAGAGACATAAAACATTTAGCAATCCAACTTATAAGCAATAAAGAAATAAATTGGGAAAAAGAAGACGAAATCAAAGAAATAATAGCTGGCATTGCCCAACTGCAATCATAAGTGTTCTTTATTTAAGGAATTAACTTCGAGGGCTTTACTTTCAAAGCAGTTGCAATTTTTCTAATCGTCTTGAGCGGGAGACGGGACTCGAACCCGCGACCTTCTCGTTGGCAACGAGACACTCTACCAACTGAGCTACTCCCGCGTTTTGTTAATATACATATTATACAAAATTATTCCCATCCCAGCCACGATCATTACATCAGCTAGATTAAACACCGAAATAGAGGACTCAAGCCAATCTATTACATAACCATAAACTATTCTGTCATAAACATTGCTTAAACCCCCTAAAATGATTAACCATAAACCTAAAACTAAATAATCCTTGCCTTTTTGCCATATCTTTCTTAACCAAAATCCTAAACCTAAAATCGCCAGTAAACCAATCCCTATTAACCACTTCTGATTTACTTGCCAATAATATAAACCAAAGTTCCGACTATTACCCCATATTATTTTCGTCAGTCTATCAACTGCTAATAAACCCAATCCAATCAATATCCATTT
>SDBT01008877.1_pt1 | contig 16355 bp, 24 predicted proteins | sample 2277101 | NCBI WGS metagenome assembly SDBT01 (sample SAMN10404973, study PRJNA504765) | marine sediment metagenome | isolation source: marine sediment core GS10_PC15, 103 cmbsf | place: Arctic Ocean: Southern Knipovich Ridge | collected 2010 | reverse complement strand
TATTTATACTTTTGATGATTGGATCTTTTATATCGAATATTTTCTTACTTTTATTTTTATGCCACATTAACCACAATTTATTCTTACTCTTAAATAAAAATATATATTCGCTAGATTTAGATGTAACTTTCGAACATTCTATATAATATTGTCTAGATTTTTTATCATATCCATACATGTAGATATTATAGTTTTTAAATGCTCTTATAGACTTTTGATATTTATCCTGACTATCATACGCCTTTAATATATTACCATTTGTAGGTAATATGTAAATGTGTCCTGTAGGTTTTAATGTTTTTCCTATAAATTGTAAACTCATTTATATAAGTAAATAATTATTTATATAATCTTCAGTAATAAATTATGATATTACTCTTTAAACATTAAAAATGTTTCTATATTTTAATAATAATCTTTTATATTCACGAATAATCCTTTTTTTTTATATTTTATAAGTTATACAAAAATTATTAATTAAATACTTTTATATTTAACATATTTAAAATAACAAATATTATAAATGACTTGCTTTGGAACAACTTCAAATAATAATCCTAAAAAAGGACTTCATAAGATAACAGTTGGATCTATTTTAGGAGAAACAACTTCAAATACAATAAAAATATTTGCTCGTGGAGAATTTGATGAAAATAATCCAGGTAAACATAATTGTTATGTATTATTTAGATATAGACTTGGTAAAATTGGTGATTTTAAAGATCCAATAATTAAAAAATTAAATAAAAACTTTGATATGTCTGGTATTATTTATCTTTTAAATCTATCATCTGAATCAATATATCAATATCAAATTGTATATACATATTATCCAAATATTAATTATGGTAATTCTAAATGGAACTCTCAATCTAAAGTATATACTTTTACTACTTATCCAGATAGAAAAATAAAAGTGGATAAATTTTCATTTATAGCTGGTTCATGTAGATATATGTTTCAAGTTTCAGAAAAATACGCATTTTTTGATGATCGTGGGGATAAAACATTTAGATCTATGATTGAATCGATTAATGATTATGGAGATATTAAGTTTTCGATAATGATGGGTGATCAAATATATGCTGACGATCTCAATGTTATTAAAAGTGTAAGTCAAATAGATAAATTTAACGATAAATATAAAATAGCATTTACACAACAATATATAAGAGAGTTAATGAGTACGATACCAACTTATATGATGTTGGATGATCATGAAATCGAAGATAATTGGCCTCATAAAGCTGATGCAAAAGATTGGTTAGTAAAATATCCTAATGCATTACATGCATATCATACATATCAAATGTCACATAGTCCAGTTAAACCTAATTCTAAGCATATATGGTATAGTTTTAATTATGCTAATAATGATTATTTTGTAACAGATGTTAGAACTGAAAGAGATATAGAAAATAATTTGATAATGAGTATAGAACAATTAGATGCATTAGAAAATTGGTTATTTAGTTCAACATCTAAAGTCAAATTTATGGTAACTAGTGTTCCTTTTCTACCTGCTATCAATAGTGTTAGTGGAGATAAAGATAAATGGGGAGGATTTAAAGGACAAAGGAATGAACTGATTGAATTTATATATGATAATACCATAAATAATGTTGTATTTATAGCTGGTGATGTACATTGTTCATTTACAGTGAAAATAGCATCAGAAGATAAGAAGTGTAATATATATTCCATTGTATCATCACCCTTCTTTTGGCCTTATCCACATGAACAAAAGAAAAATTTTAAATATGGCAAGTTAAAAATAACTGATAAATTAACATTAAATATAGAAGCTCCATCTAAAGTAGTATCTACAGATAATTACTCTGTTATTACTGTAGATAACACACAAATTACTGTGAAAGTACATGGTAGAAAAGGTAAGTTATTAATGACAGATTATTTACAGTTACACTAATCATTCGAGATTATGCAATTAAAATTTTATTTAAAATTTATTTTATAATAAATATGACGTTTAATTTCGAAACAGTTATTAGTGAAGTGACAGAATTGTCAAAATCATTCCTTGAATTGTATAAATTAACAGTAGGAATGAAATATCTCGTTAAATCAAGCGGTATTTTAAATTGGTTTGGTAAATTGGACTATAAAAACGATTGGCTATATAAAGAATATACTACGTTTAGTACTAAATTATCTTCTTATGTAAGTGAAGAATTTGATATATCTTCATTTGTAAAAGAACTAAATACATTTATAGGTCATTATGAATCTTTGTATGGTAAAACTTTAGAAAGTGTTGCTGCATTAAACTACAAAATCGATTTTGATACACTTGAAATTCACGAATCATTTACTAATAGTGTTCATGGAGCAAAAGATTTAGTTATTACTTTAAAATTACATGTTGTAGAAGAGGAGCAAAGAAAAGTTGAAGAAGCTGCTGCTGCGAAACAAGCAGAAGAAGATGATAAAAAAGCAGCTGAAGAAGAAGAAGTAAAAGCTAAAGAAGTAGAAGTAGAAGCAAAAAAAGAAAGAAAAGAAAAGAGAGAATTATTGAAACAAAAAGAAGTGGAAGCTAAAGGTAATCACGGTGATTTAGTTGAAGAGTTAAAGGAAACTCTAGAAAAAAGAGAAAAGATCGAATAAAAAAGATCGAATAAAAAAAATTTGATTTTAAAAATAAATCTGTACAATAACATACATATACTTTATTTTTAAAATGAATGAATTACTTAATTGTAAAATATATCAAAAAGGAACTGTGAATATACACAATATAAAAGATCATCTTAATTATTTAGTTATAGATGATCATTGTTTTGTTTTTAATCAATGTATTTTTGATAAAGGGAACTATAAAACTATATTTATCAAGAGAATAGATAAAGATATATATAAATGTATCAAGTTAAATGACAAATATATACATTGTAACAATGATGTTATGGATATAATCAATGAATATAATCATTCAGAACAATATATTAATGATGAGTTATTGAAATTTATATTTAGTTATGTATGTATAGAAGATATTATTAAAATATACTCTGTAGATACAAGATTTAGAGAAATAATTAATGATTATTGTTATGAATTATATGTTAAAGAGTATAAGAGTAAGTATTATATGAAGCAACTGAATGGAAGTGGGCATTATAAAGGACTTGCCAATAAAGTATACCTACCTAAAGAAATAATGTTAACTGATAATTTGGATTTACATTGGTATAAACAGTATAAAAGGATTACAGTTTGGGATGGTAGATTTGTAAGATTTATAAATAAACGTATACATAGAGAAGCAATATTATATGATGCCCATAATAACGATATAAAATTAAATATATATCCAACTGAACTAACAATGTTAAAGAACATAAAAGGTATAATTTTAACTGATCACATATTTAAAGATATACCACAAGATATATGCATATATAATAATTTAGTTTACCTAAGTATAAATAACAACCTTATACAAACTATACCTAAATGGGTATCCAAACTAAAATTACATATAATAAACCTAGCTGGGAATATAATAAAAGATATAACTAACTTATGTTTAATACAAACTATTAAAACTATAAATGTATCAAATAACTATATAGAATGCTTACCAGAAGCTATATTACAACTAAAACATTTAAAAATATTAGATATATCAGGAAATAGAAAAATAGATAAGAACGATCCTATAATACAACAACTTAGAGATACAGGTGTAGAAGTAATATTAGATAAGATTAATACCAAGTAGAAAGAAAGCAATACCTATTATAGTTAACATAAACAATACAAAAACTATATATAAACAACAGCAACAACAACAACTTAATAATTTTAAACAACAATGTTTAGGTGCTGGGTCATAACCTCTATATCTTTGACTTGGATTATAATCAACAATAGTTACTCTAGGTATATCATGTTGTGGTTCAAACACTTGAGGTTGAGAAAATTGTGGTTCAAACACTTGAGGTTGAGAAAATTGTGCATAATTGTCTGTATCCATTTAATTAATAAATTATTTCTAATAAAAAATTATTAATTAAATGATTATCATTTTTGGTAGTACTGGTATGTTAGGATCTAACATAGCAAAATATTTTGAAGAATTCGAAACGATCTGTTTAATAAATAGAGATCAATACGATGTATATAAAGATGATATTAAAAAACTAGAAAAACTACTTTATCCATTAAGATCTATAAATAATAATAAAAATAAGGAGTTTAATATATTAATAAATTGTGTTGGATTAATACCACAAAGAAAAGTTGATAATGTCGATAAATATTATGAAATAAATGCATTCTTTCCACATAGACTTTCGTATGTATGTAATAAATTAGGTATTAAAATGATACATATAACAACAGATTGTGTATTCAGTGGTAAAAAGGGTAAATATACAGAATGGGATACTAAAGATGCCAAAGATCTATATGGAACTACCAAATCATTAGGTGAACCAGAGAATTGTACTGTAATAAGGACATCGATATTAGGAAGGGAAAAGAGAAATAATAAATCTCTAGTAGAATGGATTATTTCTCAAAAAGGTAAAGAAGTAAGGGGATATACAAATCACTACTGGAATGGTGTCACCTGTTTACAATTGGCAAGTATAATTGGAGATATTATAGATAGAAATTTGTTTTGGAAAGGAGTTAGACATATTTATACTTCAGGATCATATACTAAATATGATATAGTAAAACTAATAAACGCTAAATATAAATTAGGTATAACATTAATAGAACATAAGACAGGAGAAAGTTGTGATAAAACTTTACATTCATTGTACAAAGTTGATGTAGATATTTCATCATTAGGTGTACAAATAAAAAATATGTTATAGTTTTCTAACTGCTAATTTATTACCAACTACATATTCCCACCATCTTTTAGCTATTTTTATACTTTCATCAACATAATATATATCTTTAGCCGCTTCAATTATTAATAATACTATAGCTACTAAATGTAACATTTATATATATTTTTATATATAAATGTTTATTGTAAATATATATAGAAATTTTAGTTATATATCGCGCATTATGAATCTTTCTTAAATGTTCATTTTATTTTTTAGTGGTGATAGACATCATCTTCTGTGCGGTTAAAAGGACCAAAACCCTTAAAGATGGGATGACCAACAAGATTCATTGGAAACTTTAAAAATCTCTTCAATGTGTCGTAATGAAGAGCTCTCTCTCCGTCATAGTTCAAAGAAGGGCCATCCGGCTTGGTATCATCGGACTCAGCGTGTGTGATTATATCCTTTATTTCTTTAATTTCTGATTTAATCTCATTGATATCTTGTTTTATATTTTGTATTTCATTCATAATATATTTATCGTTCATATTTATTATTAATATATATTAATAAAATTGTATTCAGTTTTATTAATCACTAATATTGATTAACATTTTTAATACCAACTGATAACATATACTTTATCAACGTGTTTTTAATTATAATTATATGTCTTTTCATCATTTTCATACCATTGATTGAAATGAATATTTAAAATCACTAATTTTAATCTTTATTATTTTATCTTATATACTTTTTATCTATAAGTTTGTCGATATCATCTATTTTTGTAACACAATAATAATTACCACTCTTAATATATTATATCATTTGATATCGTAATATAATTATATTTATTATAAAAATATAATTATATCAATCAGTTTTCTTTCTGTGGATTTTTAAATAGATAAATAGTTTCTTTTATAACAGTAACTATGTTTGAAATACCAATAATTATTGCCATAAATAAGAGAAAATATATCAAAAGAGAGAATGGAGGATAAGGAATATATAGCTCTGTATCAAATATCTCTTCGTAATCAAAATTCATATTATATTTGATCTATAATAAAATATAATTCAATTTTTATTCTATCTCATTGCTTAAAGGAACATCATAGCTTTTTAAATAATCAAAACCTCTTGATAACTGATACATTATTATCATATTCTGTATAAGTTCTATTTTTCTTTTCATATTCTTCATCTTATCTACAGTAAAAGTAGTTTTATAACTATCAATATCTATTTGTATAAGTTTATCTACATATTTATTATCAATAATATCATCTAAATCATCAAATTCATCTACATTATAATAATCTCCTTTATGAATATAATCTATCATTTATTTAATTATTTCTTTTTTAGATAATTCTTCAAAATGTTCTTTTGCATTATTATATTCAAAACTACCAGGTGCATATTTTAATGCCTCTACTTCTTCTCTCAATGCTTTTATTTCATCTATCATAAATTTTAATTGTTTATGATCTATGGTTACACTTTTACTATTATCGTTTTTATTTAACAATATTAACTTATGTACTTCACAGTCAGTAGTTACTTCTTAATATGAACCTATCGGTGGATCACCTAACATGTCTATCTTTGTAAAATCTATATCTGAGAAAACCATTCCCTTACCTGGTATCAATGGTCCACTCATTGCCTTTATATCTACCTTATTCTTAAGAATAATAATTATTGAATTTAAAAATATACCTATTTTAAATTAGAAAATGGCTAAACGTACACATAATTTAAGAAAAATTCCTAGACAATCTAAATACAGGAATAGAGAGTTAATTAAAAAGTTATTAACAGATTATATCAATGATTTATCAATGAAATATAACAAAGATACTGTTGAAGATGTGTTATATGAATATTTTACCAAACCAATTACTGAAGATTCTATAAAAGATTCCATTAATATAGAAGATACTGATGATGAATATGAAGAAGAGTTAGAACCTACAACGGACGACGAAGATTTTATAGATGATAGCGACAAAGTGATAACTCTAAAACACGGATATATATCAAATATAATAAATAAAATGTATAGAGGTATAAAACTTAATAATAATGAAGAATAATTTGATAAATAAATTGTATTATAATATATCTAAACATAAATATATTATAAATTGATAGTACTTATTTTTATTTATAATAAATAAAATGTCAAAAAGAAATAAAAGAAATAAAAAAAAGAGGAAAAATACTGCAAAAAGAAGGAATAAGAATAAATTAAAAGATACTATCAAGAAAAACATTAAAAATAAAGAAGATTTAGATAATTTAATAGATGATCCAACATATATACCCGATCATAAAGATGAAAATAAAGATGATAGTAAATATTTAGATGAATTAGTTGATGACGATGAAGGAGAAGTAAATTATCCTATGGAAGATAAGTTGAAGATAACATTTGAATATATGATAGATCCAAAAGATTTTATGGATGACACTGAAGACGAACCATCCAAATCATCTAAACCTACTAAATCTAAAGAACTTATGAGATATTATATGCCAAAACTTGATATGCCCACAGATATAGTTAGTTACAAAATGGATAATATAGAAAATTTAATAGATGCCGTAACAAAATTATATACTGATATAAATTTTAAAAAGAAAAATTATTCATTTGACGTTGAAGGGGTGTATAACTCAATTGATGCATTGAAAGAGTTCAATTCACTTATTGGAATGAAAAAGGCAAAGAAAGAGATGTTAAGATTTATCAAATGTTATTCTCAACCATTATATAATAAAAGAGTATCTACAAAAGTAAAGAAAGTTGATGGTGATATATATAGTTCAGATAATGTAAAAGAAACAAAAAAATATGATAAGAATAAAAGTTGTTTGGATTATGATGATAATTTTGAAATGGGACATATAAAAATATTTGGTCCACCAGGAACTGGTAAAACTACAATCGGAAAAACAATAGCCAGAATATTATTAACATTAGGAATTAGTACTAAAAATACTTTTAATATAGTAGGTAGAAGTGATTTGATTGCAGGATATATAGGTCAAACTGCAATTAAAACACAGAATGTGATAGATGAATCACTTGGTGGAGTTTTATTTATAGATGACACATATTTAGGTGATGAGAATGAACGTGGATATGGAAAGGAATCTGCAGATATAATAAATAAAAATTTAACTGATCATAAAGGTGATTTTATATGTATAATAGCAGGGTATGAAGATCAATTAAAGAAGTATTTCTTTAACCTAAATCCTGGATTAGATCGTAGATTTCCATTCGTTTATAGAATTGATGGCTATGAATGGGATGAATTAACACAAATATTCCTATTAAAAGTAAATAAATCTAATAAATGGTCAATAGATAAGAATGTATCGGACTGGTTAATAAATAAGAAATATTTGCAGGGTAAAGTAAAAAACTTTCCTTATTATGGAGGTGATATTGAAACTTTATTCATAAAAATAAAGTTTGCTCATGCCGAAAGAGTATTTGGTGGCGATTATAATAAATTAAATATTATAACAAAAGAAGATATAAAGAATGGTTATAAATTTTATCTGAAAGATATAAATGATAAAAAACATAAAAAGGATGAACCTCCAAGCACTATGTATATATAAATTAAACATAATTACTAATTATATCTTTTATTTTTTTCTTTCTTTTATCTTTATCACTCAGGAATTTATTTCTTACAAATAATAATCCCAAAATAATAACAACTGCAATTATAGTAACATATAAAGTGTATAATTTCATATTATCTTTATTAATAAACTTATTAAATAATTCTAGAAAATATTGTCTCCATAATATCGCAACCATCATCGATAATACAGTAATTATGAATATTATGGTTATATTTATTATATCAGCTAATATTGTCATTTATATAAATTAAATTTTATATAAATGCCCTTTAAATCATTATCACAAATGTATGTTTGCGTAGGATATGGTTCCGGTAACTGGAGATGGAACTGTAAAGAATGGTTAGATCATACAAATAATGTATATAGTTTGCCTTATAAAGTAAAACATCCGAAATCTGCTAGTAAAACATCTATTGATAAAATGGTTAAAAAAATAAGAAAAGATTACCCGAAATATAAACCCAAAATAAAGAAAATTGCTTCCAAATCACAAAATAATAACCCAAAATATACAAGAGAAGAAAAGCATATAATCCATACTTATACAATGTTAAAAGGTTATGATTGTGGGGGATACTTTAGAGTAAAAGTTAATGATATATCTAAAAAAGTATTATGTTCTGGTTTAGTTGGTAATTATATATTATTTAAAATAAGATTTGATAAAAAAAATAGAAAATATATCATTATTAATAAAAAGAAATATTTTGTTATAAAGAAAAAGTAAATATAAAATGACACTATGTGAGTGGAAAGAAGTTATATATGTAATTTACAGTAAAAAATGGATTATTCATAAAATGAAACATAGAAATGTACATTTTTATGTGCATACGAAATGTAATTTTATAATACCTGGTAATTATACAATTGAAATAGAAACAATAAAGACAAATGATTATAATGATATATATAAATACAAAATAAAAGAATCATATACAGATGATGGTATATATTTAGCTAAGAATTTTGACATTTATGCTACTGTAACGAGAATGGAATTATTAACTAACCAGAAAAATACTTATAGAGAACATATAACATGGCAAGCAGAAGTTTGTATTTAAAAATTGAATTAATTATATTATATTAATATATATTATATAATGAGCGAATATACAGTTTTTAATGAACTACCTTTCGAAATAATTGGTATGTTTATAGAATATTTACCAATTGATATAGAATTATTTAAATTAAGATTAATTAATAATAATATAAAAAGTCATATAGATAAGTATATCGATTATAAATATATAATAAACGATTTAAACACTATTAAATATCAAAATAAATACATTTTATATATAATGATTACATTTACACATTTGACTAGAAATTATAAGAGGTATTTAACTCATAAGAAATCCTCTGATAATGCAAAACTAATATGTGATATAAGTTTAGGTAAAAATCGTAGTAAAAAGATTATATATTTAATAGATGGTACAAAAATATTGGAAAACAATTATAAAGATTTTAAATTAGATGGTTTGGTTAAATGTTATCATGATAATGGAATATTATCTAAAATATGTACTTATAGAAATGGTAAATTAAATGGAGCCGGGCGATATTATAAAAATAATGGTGAATTATCCAAAGTAACCAATTATAGAAATGGAAAGTATAATTATGAACAAATAGAATATATGTCAAATGGATATACTACCACAATACATCAATATAAGGAAGGTAAAAAGCATGGTAAAACATTGGCTTATTATGACAATTTTTTAGGATTAAGAATAGAATATGATAATGGATTAAGAAATGGTGTACACAGAAAGTATAGAAAGGGTGGAATATTAGAAGAATCATATAATTATTTTAAAGGTAGAAAACATGGTATATGTAGAAAATGGAGCGATAAAAATATATTGATACATAACCTAAATTATTATCGTGGAGAATATGATAAAACTAATATTTATTATTACGATAATGGGAATAGACATATTGTGGAGAAATATAATAGATCATATATTGAACATAGAACTATTTATCATAGTAACGGTAAAATACATAAGGAATCAAAATATTTCACTAAAGATGAAATGAGAGAATATTCACATGATGGATATTTGGATAAAATTTTACATGATGATAATAATAAGCTTGGTCAGATATCTAGTAGAGATAATTTTTATCCAGATTTATCATATTGTAAATACCATTGTGAACTAGATAAAAATGGAAAAATAATTAAAAAACTAACATTAGATATGAATTTTCCATTTAAATATATCATTACATAACATGGCGAGCAGAAATAATAAAATAAATATAAAATATATATAATAATATTTTATATTTAAATGGAAAGAGAATTTGTAGAGTATTTGTCAGATGTTAGTTCAAAAAGTTTTGGTACTAGTTTAATTACTTATTACATTCATGCTAATATATGACTAGCTTCCAATAAACTTAATCAAGAATTAAGTACATCTAATAATATTAAAAGTAAAAAAGTAAGAAATGATGTAAAAGAAGCTCTTAAATCTGCTATTTATAAACTAAAGAAATATAAAAATTCTAAATCACCTAAAAATGGACTTGTATTACTTGCTGGATCTATCTCTAAATCCAAAACTTGTTTTTGACGATAGTCAATATAATGGATCTATATTATTTGAACCAATAAAAAGAATAAATGAGAGTTATTATATATGTAATAAAAAGTTTCATTTAGATAACATATTAAATATGTATAATACTGATATATCTTTTGGTATTGTATTAATTTCTGGTTCTAAATCTATATGTTATAAACTTATTAAATCGTGTTCCGCATCAAAGACAACAGGTAGAGATCATATTGATATCAATAATATTAATGAAATTAATGTAAAATTACAAAAAAGACAGAAGAAAGGAGGACAAAGTGCACAAAGAATAGGTAGATTAAGAGATGAGAAAGAAAATATTTATATACAAAAAATATTGAGTATGATATCCAAATCATATATTAAAAATAATAATACAGAATGTGATATAAAAGGGATAGTTTTAGCTGGTCATGCAGAACTAAAACATAAAGTAAAATCAAGCGATATATTCAAAAAATATTTTGATAAACTATTATTAAAAGTTGTAAATACATCAAACATTGATAATAACACAGTTTACAAAGTATATGATATGTGTGTTGAAGAATTTGCTACAAAAGAAGAGTTAAAAACCGTAAAATTAATAAATAAAATTAAGGAATTAATAAGGAATTCACCCAATAAACTAGTATTTGGATATCAAGAAGTGATAGATGGATTAGACACAAGTATGTTAAAGAGTATTTTGATAGAATCGAGTATGAAAAAAAGTGAGAAAGATGAGATATATAAGTTAAATTTATATGGTTGTGATATAAAAGAGGCTAAACATTCATTAGGAATAAATTTTATTGGTATAAAGTGGTTCTAAGTATTACATATCGTTAAATCTTTTTATATTATTCATTCTAACAAAATATATTATCAATAATATAATAATTGGTATCCTTAATACTTTAAATTTAATAAAAAGAATAGTTAAAATTATAATACTAATCAAATATATACCTAAAATACTTAATACCATTCTGTCATAACGTTTGTCATTGTACCCATTTATATAATATATTATATAATATATTAGATCATCAAATCAATAATCTTTTATATACATAAGTGTTAATTTCCTGAATAGTACACGGGGGAATATAGGAGTATTTCTATATAAATCAATAACATCAGTCTCAATTATTAAATCCAAAATACTTCCATCTAATACCTGATATTCTTTCATTATTTTAATTATTTTATAAAAATGTTCTGTTTCACCTTGATCTTTCAAGAAATTATAGAACTTCCCATAATTTTTACATTTATCCAATAATTCCATATCCAATTCCATATACATAATTAGATTTTCCATACCAAAAAATTTAACGAGACTTAAAACGTCTTCATAATTTGAATCATTTAATGACATTGTTTTATTCTTAAAATACTCGATAATATATTCAAACTCAGTACTATCTCTGTCAATAAATACATTCCCATTACTATCTCGATCTATTTTAAAATTTTCTTTGAATAATGATTTAAAATATGTTGATTCTTTTATTAATCTTTCTTTTGAAACAGAAAATAACTTACTTCCAATATTTAATGTTATATTTGACATCATTTATTATTATATTTGTTATAATAATAAATTCAATATTTAATCTTGTATAATATAATCAAATAAGAGGTACTTTCTTTATAAGATTAAGGTGTTTAGATGCTGTATATAGTGCATTTACAAAGGGAGAATCTAAATATTTATATCCTTCGTTAATAGTTATCCATTTAAGTTTGGATGCTTCATCCGAAACAGTAGATGTTCGAATAACTCCGTCACAATTACGTATACAATTACTATAATCGTCATCTATGTCTTCTTTTAAATTAGTTCTCTTTTCTTTCAAAATATCCATAGGATCACATTTCGGAGGTAATATTTGTTCATCTGTTGTCATTATATAATAATTATATCTATATAATTTATTATCTGAACCTTTATATGTAACTTGTATAGGATTCTTTTTAACTAAGATTAAGTCCTCACTTAATTTAGTTTCTTCCAAAAATTCTCTTAATGCACAACTAAAATCACATGAATCAGTATCTTCTTTTCTACCAGCAGGAAACATCCATTTTTTATACGTAGGTTTATTATTGCATTTATTTGAAAGTTCTTTTATATATTCTTTCTCAATTTCATATTTATCTCTTGAATAACTATAATGTCTAGATAGCCATTCTCCATATGTGCCTAACCATTCATCATTAAATAATTTATTAAAATCATCTGTATCTCTTATTCTTTGGATTTCTTTATTTGAAAGTTTTAAGAATAGATATCTTAACTTCTTTTTTGGATTTTGTATTAATTTACCCTCATCTGTTAAATATCCGTATCCACCGTTTATAAATTCTCTATATTCATAACTTGATCTTCTTTTACAGATCATAAATCTTTTTCTCCCATGTCGATCAACATGACCTAATATAATCCCATAACTAGTAGGGATTTTCTTTGTTCTTTTCCCTTCTGACCCTTTTCGTCCAAATTTATTTGGTAATGCGTTATCCGCCATCTTTTTATCAGTGTGTTGTGTGTGTGTTATATTATTATAATTTATATTTTTATTAATATTCAAATTATTTTTCAGGTTTAAATCTCTACTCAAATTACATATTGCATTTGAGATAGTGTTCTTTTTGTCATACATAGCTTTATTTTCTGTAAATAAATAATTCGACATAGTTTCATTTAGATTTAGAATACAAAAATCTTTATAATATATATTGTTAAAATTTGAATTTCGTTTATTTATCAAAACAAATCAAATATTTTATAATGACTTTTGATAACAATTTATTGAACACACTAACTATTAATGAACTTAAATATATACAACTATATATTGCTAAGTTAATTATTGATAAAAAAGAAGGGTGTGTATCAATACCGCCTAACGCAATTATTACAACTAAAAGTAAAAGTATCAATACTAAAAGTATCAATACTAAAAGTATCAATACTAAAAGTATCAATACTAATAGTAAAGATATTACTATTTATACTGATGGTTCTTATTTTTCAAATGATGGATCTGCAGGAATTGGTGTATTCTTTGGAGATGATGATGAAAGAAATGTATCTATGGCCCTAAACTCCAGTAAAATGAAAGTAACTAATCAAGTTGCTGAATTAGTTGCATGTATAAAAGCGTTAGAAATAATTGATACTGAAGATAGAGAATACGACTCTATAACAATTGTTTCAGATAGTGGATATACGATTAACTCAATGACTAAATGGATTAAAAATTGGATTAAAAAAGGATGGAGATCATCTACAGGAAAACCAGTAAAGAATTTAGCATTAATGAAGAAACTTTACAAATTAACACAAAAACATAATGTAACATATAGACATGTTTATAGTCATGGTAAGAATAAACATAATGATGAAAGTGAAGAATATAAAAATGATGAATATGGTAATGATCAAGCTGATGATTTAGCTACAAAATGTCATTAGATGATAACATCATTAGATGATAACATCATTAATCATGTATATATAAAATTGAATATATATTTTAAATCTACAAATGTCAATAATAAATAAAATGGCATTTACAGATTTTATCAAGAACCCTAATTTACACAAAGCTAACATATTTGTTATAGTAATGATATTAACTATTGGTATTAGTATTTTAGTTGGTATACTTGGTGTAAAGTTGTATTATCAAACTTATGATTTAACACCTCAAGGTGCACCTTCTGACTGTATACTTGAACCTATAAAAGTAAATAATATAAATACTTGTAATAATGATACTTATAGTAATGATACATATATATTATGTGAAGGACAATGTTGGCTACAAGATGAGACATATTGTGTATTTAATGCTGAGAAAGTGTGTAAAAATAAAATGTTAAGGTTAAACATTATTTTAGGTGGAAACATTGCATTTTGGGTATTTATTATATTGATTGTATTATCATTATGGACATTTGCAGTGTTTCATTGTATAAGACTATGGGTACCATATATTAAGATGTTAAAAGGTTTAGTAAATAAACAAGTAGATGGAAAAATAAATGAAACTGTATATAATGATGCGGATAGAATTATTGTATAATATAAATTGAATAATATTTTTTATGTTTTATAACAATAAAACATAAAAATGGTTAAATTTGAACCCGTTATTAATGTATTGTTTATCTTTTCTCTAGTTATGTGCGTAGCATTGATTCATTTAAGTATCGAAGATAGAAAAGCTTCAATATTATTCTTAAATAAATTACCTACAAAATGTATTACAAATTCTACAACTATATTAACTGGTATTCAGCTACATCCTTACATTTATAAATGTATGTCAGATAGATTTCTATATAGACCCGCGTTTGATTATAGGGAATGTGGAGATATGTGCATTTCTCACTTGTCATGCGGTGTTTATGATTATAATGAACTATGTAGTATTGTATTAAACAGAGATAGACTATTAAAAATCTCTTCTCCATTTATTATTGGATTTGGACTATTAACGATTATTCTTTATATTTATATGATTAATACTTTTATGGATGGACTATTTGGTGTATTTGGTATATTTATAATAATATATGTGGAATATAACCTTGAAAAATTGGGGTTAAACTAATTGATTATTAATTTTTATATAAAAATTAATAATTATGAATAGACCAACTTTCTATACCCCTGATAATAAACCAATAAGAGCTGCAGGATTTTTATTTTATTCTAGTGATAAACATAATAATATTACATATTTATTTAGATATTCTAAAGATAAATGGCAAGATATTGGTGGAAAAAGTGATGTTAAGGATAAAGGACCATTAGATACAGCAATACGTGAATGTTGTGAAGAAACAAACAATCATCTATTTTCTAAAAAACATAATTATGATCAATGTTTTAAAAAACTACGATCATTTGTTAAATATACAATTCCAATTTATTGTTTTCAGTCTAAATATTTATGTTTTCCAGTGTATTTGGAAAGAAACATTATGAATATTTGTGTAAATAGACTTGGAAATAAAGAATTAGAAAGTAATGAGGATCATAAATATATTGTAAGTAGATATATACCAAGTGGAAATATAAATCCTAGATTATCACATGTATTTTCTAAAATATTAATAAGAAAAACTATACATACGACTAATAATTTACGTAAATTATTATTAAAACTTGATCATGGTATTGATAAAATGCAAGCAACATTGATGTGTAGAAATCAAATTATCAATTTAATTAATTATCATCACACAATAATAGGTTATAAGG
>SDBT01008876.1_pt1 | contig 16358 bp, 24 predicted proteins | sample 2277101 | NCBI WGS metagenome assembly SDBT01 (sample SAMN10404973, study PRJNA504765) | marine sediment metagenome | isolation source: marine sediment core GS10_PC15, 103 cmbsf | place: Arctic Ocean: Southern Knipovich Ridge | collected 2010 | reverse complement strand
ATTCTAATCATGACTTCAAACATTGGAGTTGCTGAGGTGGCTGCGCTGGGTAAGACGGTAGGGTTCGGCGATGCCTCTCTTACGACCTACGAGAAGACTTCTACTGCCCGTACAGAGGCCTTGAAGAAGAAGTTTAAGCCTGAGTTCTTGAACCGAATAGATGACGTCGTGCATTTCCGTTTACTTGAGAAAGATGATTACTTACACATCTTGGACATTCTTCTAGGTGAAGTTAAAGAGCAGTTAACAAAAGCTAAGTCTATGACGCTGGCCTTTAATGCTGGAGCTAAGAACTTTCTTCTTGATAAGGGTATTGATAAGAAGTTTGGAGCTCGCCCTCTTAGACGGGCAATTAAGACATACCTAAACACTCCCTTAGCTGTTGCTATTCTAAAGGAAGAGTTGAGTGAGACGGTTAAGATTGTTGTCAATGTGAATAAAGATAAAAGTGGCCTGGTTTTTAAGCAGCCTAAAAAGAAAAGGAAAGCTGATGCAGTTCGGAACGACAGCGAATGAAATTACTCGTATAGAGTTAGGTTCGGGTCCCCACGGTAAAGAAGGTTATTATCATGTGGATGCCGTCAAGGTAGGTAATGTAGATAGAGAGGCCGATGTTCGTAATCTGGATTGGTTAGCTGATAACTCCGTTGATGATTTGTATTCTGCTCATACAATAGAGCATTTTTCTTACACAGAAATAGATGCTATTATGAAGGAGTGGTGTCGGGTTTTGAAGCCGAGCGGTTTAATTAGGATCAAGATGCCAGACTTAGATTTTCTGTGTCACGCTTACGTGGGAGGTATCCATTCTACCGAGGAGATCATGATCGCCCTATTTGGCGGCTTCGCCGACTACCCGGGAGGCCCTGATGGTTGGGAGAAGATTTCAGGTAACCCGCAATGGTCTCGCAATACTCTCCCTGACGGGGATATCCCTTGCCCAGGACAGTACACTGAGTGGGGGGCGCACAAGTCTATGTACACCTTTAACTCTTTCAAGGTCCGTATGGAGCGGGCCGGTTTTATTAACGTACGACGAGTAGAAGAGAACGATTGGGAGCTCCATGTCACTGCAACCAAGTAATATCAGCGGCTGTGTTGCCGCTCGAAACTCTGTTAAGTTTGGATACCCTTTAAGAGAGTGTTTGGAATCGCTTGTTCCTATATGTGATGAGGTGGTACTGGCGTATGATCCCACAACCGACGACGGAACTCCTGAGTTAGCAATACGTCTAAGAGATGAATTAGGTATAGTTTTATTTGAATCCCCCTGGGATATGAATAACATGAAGAAGGGTCTTGAGATAGGGCATCAAAGCCAGGTAGCAATGGATGCTTGTAGTCCCAGTACTGAATGGAGGTTGTGTGTCCAACAAGATGAGGCCTTTCATGAAGAAGACCATAGTAAGATCCAAGAACTGGTCCGCAATGACCTACCTGGAGTTACAGGATTTGATTTTGTTAGGCCTTATTTCTTTGGCAATCTGCACACTATTAGACGTGACTGGTCTGTTAAAATTACCCGGCTGACTAAGAAGGGTACGCACACCTATGATGATTTTGATGGACAGAACTGCAGACCCCTAAATCCTCTCATGCACCATGCTGATTCTGGGATATGGCTTTACCACTACTCTCGTATTGGGGACCCCCAGTTAATCGCCAAAAGAGTACGTAATGTGGATAGTTTTTTTCACGCGGAAGATAATTTACCTGAGGAATCAGAGCTTGCCCCTTATGATTTCTCCACCCGTGAGTATGATAGTTATGCTTTTACTGAGAATCCTAAGGAAACTCATAGTGAGTTACTTACGTATCAAGGAACCCATCCTCTCCCCTTTGCGGAACTATACAAGGAGTTTGAATAATGAAAAATGAAGTTACTATTATTTCTGCGTGTGAACATCGTGAAGATAAGGATTTTGAGCCCATGGCTAAAAGCCTTGTGCATTCTATTAGAACTAACGGGGGGAAGTATAAAGACGTCCCTATTGTAATGTGGCATTCTCCAGGTGCAGCTCCATCTGAAGATACTAAAGGGTGGTTAGGTAACGCAGGCTGTACTGTTGTAAAAGGGGAACCTCTAGGTAATGGGTGCGAAGTTATTGGGAATAAGATAATTGCAACCAGTACACCCGTCTCTACAGAGTATGCTATGTGGATGGATACTGATATGTATGTCATGAACGCCGAGAATTTTGAAGTGCTCCTGGACAAACAGGTAGATATTGCAGCAGTAGGTCCGGAACGTGCAATTCAACGTTGGGCAGGGCCAGACCACGAACATATTTGGAAGCAGTTTTACGAGTATGTAGGAGTCACTCCTCCGAAGGAGAAGTTTAAGGAGGGGATGGGAGAAGGAGATACCTTCAAGGATTACATCTCCGGGAAACCCTGTACTTTTTACTTCAACTCTGCCTTGGTCTTTTTCAGAACAGGTAGAGGGTTTCCAGAAGCTTGGATAGATATAGCTAAGAAGATTCGCAATAGTGGAATTGAACAGTGCCGCCACAATTTCACACAAACAGCCCTAACCGTGGCAGCAGTGAAGACAGCAGATACATATGAGCAGCTACCTTCTACCTACAATGCGTACTGGGCAATGTATCGTGAGAAGAGTTTTGATGCCTCTATATTACACTACCAAAGTAATGAGGGTCAGATCCGAGCAGCAATGGGTGACGACCCCCGTCTCAAATGGAACGTGTAATGAATAAAGATAGATTCGATCAGGCATTCAATAATGAATTGGGTGGGATGGGCGTGCGTATTGCTCAAGATCCTGATGAGTTTTGGCAAGTAATTAAGCGTTTGAATATTCTTAAGCCTAAACGTATTTTGGAAATTGGGGTACAGTACGGGGGGACATCTTTATTTTGGAATCTAATCGCTAAAGAATTGGTGATAGGAGTTGATTGTGATTTAAGTGGGGTTGTTGTAGATCTTACTCGGGGTTTCCACTATGAATTTATTTCCGGAGACTCTACTGATATTAATACCATAACCAGTGTTGAGAAGTTTGCCCCTTACGATTTTCTTTGGATCGATGGAGGGCACACTTATGAAATTGCGAAATCTGATTGGGACAACTACTCCCCCATGATCAGACCAGGGGGATTGATAGGGGTTCATGATGTGAAGGCCCAGGGTACAGGCCCTGAAATACTGATTAGGGAGTTAGAGGAAGCGGGATTTAATTGTGAGCTATTCATCGGTCATAAAGGTACAGCCCTAGTCCACCTTTAGTATATTTTTGATAGACTTCCCCGGCCTCTAAATCATGCCGCGGAACTAATTTGGTATAGCTATACTGAGAAAGTGAGGAACTAACATGTTTTTAGACTTCGATGCCCCTTTAGGTAACAAAGATTTTATTTCGATAGTTATTCTATCGTACACTCGCCCAAAGCATTTGCGAAATCTGATGGAATCAATTCATCAGTATGCAGACATGCCCTTTGAGATAGTAGTACATGATGACGCCAGCCCTCCTGATTTACAGGATCAGGTGTACATTCTTAAGCCTTACATGAGTAGTGTAACCTTCGGGACAGGTATCAACATGGGTTTTTCTGCAGCCGCCAATAGAGCTACTGCACTAGCCAATAGTGAGTATGTTTTGCTATTGAATGATGACATGCTTCTTCTGGGACCTTGTTTTCAGCAAACTAAAAAAGCGTTAGATATTCCTTTCGTAGGGTGCTATGGTCCAGGAGATCCTGACAACCTCGTAGAGGGGGCCCCCAGTGAGGGGCATGTAGTTATTAACTATAACGATATTAATCTCCGCCTTGGTAGTTGCGGTGGCATGGCCGGTGGGTTTGCTTTCCGGAAGAGTCTTTGGACGGAGATGGGAGGATTCCCTCAGGTGTACGGTAACGGAGGAGACATCTCCTTTTACTTTAAGCTTCTCCAAAATGGTTACTTTAACGCAGGCCCAGTAGGGGTTCCTCAGGCTTTTCAGAACGTCGACCGTGACGAGGGATCTAAGAACGCCAACGCCGGCCGCACAAGTGGTCACGATCAGTCCTACCCTCATATATTTGGTATCCCTGATGATGCTTATCGACAAGTATCTCATCAAAGAAGAGAGAGACGCCATGAGTGGTCACACAATCAATATCTTAAGCGTGGGGGCATCCACAACATAAGCTTCTGGAACGATTATTTTGAACATGCTAAGAGTGACGATAAATATTCATATGAGTGGTCAAAAATTGAAGAGTTTGGGCAAGCTAAGTGGAAAGATGAGATAGAAAAGGGTGTTACTATCTGGAAGAACTTAGGCAAAGGCCAGGAAATCCTATGAAAATAGCGATTAGGGACCATGGCGCTGGAATGTCGGTAGATGGTTATGGTGGTCTGGAGCAGAGATTTGCTGCTATGTGGGGATACTTCCTTCAAAAGGAGGGACATGACGTTCACTTTTTCCATGAAAGATTTGGGTGTGATACTAGTTTTGATTTAGCATTAGATTGCCCACCTGAACCTACCCGAGCCGAGGCCATAAAAGCTAAAGTGGTTGTTCACAATAGTTTTGGAACAGGTGCTGCTGTTCACCCCGAAGTTACTAACTGTGATAAGTATCAGAGGGGAGACTATGTCTTATCTGTTCCCCATAGGGAGCCTTACATCAATGGACTAGGTTTGATGTCTCAGAAAAAAACAAAGGCCCAGATTGTATGGATGCCTCTACCTTACCCAGATGAACTAATGCCTTCTAATTTAGAGAAAGGTTTTGATCGTAAGGAAATTTGGTGGGGTAACAAAGGTAATTTCGATCCAGTAGTTGATCCTTCTCACCAGGCATACAAACCATTCGTTGTAAATGGTATTAACACTTTAAAGGCTTTGGTAAAATTGAATCAAAAGGTAGACTTTAAAATAACCTTTATGCTTACACCCTTAACCCTTTCTTTTAGTAGAAAGTGGCCTGGGGAGGGGGTGGAGGAGCTCATCGGTCAGTTAAAAAATGCAGAGCGTTTAAATATAATTCCCTGGTCGGAGTTAGTCACACGGATAAGTAAGTGTAAACTAAACACCCATCCCGGAGGATTAACTTCTTCCATTCACGAGACACTATTCACACAGGGGGTTCCAGTAACTCCTAAAGGAAGTGCCCATATGTTTATGCGCTCGCCGGGGATAGAGTTTATAGGCGATCGTTCAGAGGCCACGGTAGATGAGATTTATGATACATATGATCGACTGTGGTTTGACGAGAAGTACTACAACCAGGTGTATGATATGTATCAGGATTCGTTTTCAGACCATCGTACTGATAACGTTAGAAAACAGTGGTTAAAGATGCTTGATATTTTAGAAATCAAAGCATAACCTTGGAGAAATGTAATGATTGATTTTAAAAAATGGACTACGATGCAAAAAGGGGAACATCCTCGACATGAGCACCATGAAGACCGCTGGATAAGATACCATAAAGGACATGATGTTACCCGACCTTACATGAAATATTCCACTTCCAAGTGGGAGCAGTCTATGCTTGATGTTTACGAGATTCTTTTTGATCCCATGAAGCATGCCCCCATAACCTTCCTTGAAATAGGAGTCTATTATGGAGAATCCTTACGTTATTTTAGAGAGTTTTTCACGCATCCTGATACCTTATTGGTAGGTTTGGATGACCAGGGATTGACTGGTGGAGATGAGCCAGGCGATAATTTTATTATCAAGAAGGGAGTACAGCAAGATACAGCTGTGGTAAATGAGATCATCAATACTTACGGCCCTTTTGACGTGGTAATGGATGATGCTTCTCACGACCCCGCTATTACATCGAACACTTTTGATATACTATGGCCCCACGTTAAAGATGGCGGATTTTACATAATCGAAGATTTAGATAGAAATGCTACAGGTCACCTGTTGGATAAAGTAGTAACAACCCATCAAGGAAAAGGTTTCATTAGTTTGAATAGTCACGGTTTTGGTCCCCAGGCCGGCGCTGGAGGCATCATGGTTATTAAAAAAACAAAGGATCTAATAGCTGGGCTAGACTATGATCTTGTGGAGGAATAAATAGTGGTAATTACATGGGAAGAGTTTGAGACTTTAGGTAATACTACTGCAGGCAACCTGAAAGATGAGCCGGAGTGGGGCTTTTGGCAGTGGTGCATGCAGGACAAGAACGAGTTTTGGCCCATGCTGGAAGAGGTTTCTAAATTAGAGCCTAAGAATATATTAGAAATAGGTTCTTCCCACGGCGGATGTCTAATTTTTTATGATGAGATATTAGATGCGGGTGGAAAGCTAATCAGTATAGACTGTAATGGTAACCCGGATCACCAGTGGACGATGGATTATAGTAGATGTACTTCGGATATGACTTTTATATCTAAGAGCTCTCATGATGCGGAAACCTTGTCTCTTGTAGAGAGTGCTCTTGGTGGACAGCTTCTTGACTTCCTGTTTATAGATGGGGATCATAGTGAGGCAGGGGCTCGCCAGGACTATGAAATGTATTCCCATCTTGTGCGAGAGGGCGGTATTGTTGGGTTTCATGATATAAGTTACGACTCTGAGATCCAAGTAGGTAGGTTCTTTAACACTATAGATAAGCCCAAAAGAAAGATAGAATTTTCACACGGAATAGGTTTAGTTTACTTTTAAGGAGAGATTAGTATGGAGTTAACACATCAAGACTTGCAGAAGATTTGGGACAGTTGTTACATAGAAAATTTCATTCCAGAGATGATGGGTATTTTAGACTTTGTAAATAAAGTTGATCCTCTGAAGACAGTTATTGAAATAGGTAGTGGTCTTGGGGGGTCCGCCAGAATTTGGGAACAGTGTTTACCTCCTGGAGATGGAATGCTAGTGTGTGTAGATATTAACGCGGATATTATAGAGAGATTTACCGGACAAGTAGAAGCTATCACTTCCTGTACTCCTGTCAGAACAGGTAACTGGGAAATTGAATGGCAAAAAGATAACGTTACCAAATTCAAAAGTGATAGACAGATATATTTGGTGAAGGGTGATAGTAGTAAGAAGGAGACAGCTGATACCGTGAAGTATATTTTAGATGGACGGGTAGCGGACTTCTTGTTCCATGATGGCCTCCATTGGTTTCAAGGGGCTTGTTGGGACTATCATTGGTTTCAACACCTTCTACGTACAGAAGGTCTTCTTTGTGTATCAGATATAGGTGCGCTGACTGAAAACCCTATGTCGGGATGTCAAGCGGTTTACTATGCTCTCCCTGAGCCCAAAGTTCCCCGTGTTACTGGTCATAGTCAAGGAATGGGTATGTGGTTTAAACAAGAAGGTTTTGTTTTCGATGCGCCCTCTGTTATAGAACGCTTTAGGGTAGTCGGAACTGATCCAGAGTTACATGCTCGTAGAGCAGAGGTAGGACACCCTTTCGATCCTGTTGCTCGTGACATGTGGTTAAAATCTCAGGCTGAGTCGTGAGAGATATAGTAATCGTCGGCGCTGGCGGGTTTGGTAGAGAAGTCTTAGATATTTTTGAAGATCAGAATAGATTTGCGGATGGTTTTCATAACAAGGTGATTGGATTCCTTGATGATGATGTCACTCCTGGGGAACGGGTTTTAGGTAGACTCCCTGTTTTGGGAGGTGTAGATTGGCTCTCTAATCATAAAAGAGTCGCGGTGGTTTGTGCAATTGGAGCTCCTGAAGTAAGGGCTGAGGTTGTCACACGTATGCAAATAGAATTCGATGCCGCCTTCTGTAATGCTATCCATCCTTCTACTATTAAGAGCCCTTTCGTAGAGATGGGGGAGGGTGTAGTCATTCCGGCAGGTTGTATTTTGACGAACAATATCACCATTGGAAACCACGTTCATTTAAATATAGACACCACGGTTGGACATGATGTTGAAATTGAAGATTTTGTTACTGTGTCTCCCGGGGTTCATATCTCAGGGAGGGTGATCATAGAAACAGGGGCTTACGTGGGTACCGGCGCAAATATAATTGATAGGAAGTATATAGGTGAGTGGTCTATCGTGGGAGCAGGTGCTACTGTAGTTAAAGACGTACCTGCTAATACCACCGTGGTAGGTTCTCCTGCAAAGGTTATTAAGACAAGGGAGAAAAATTGGCAATTGAATGGGTAGATTAAAGAAAGCTCAGGGATTTGAAGGCCCAAAGTTTTTATGTATTCGTATGATGGCGCTTCAAAATTTAGAAACTGGTTGGGCCATCTCAACAGAAGCTCTTACTGAATTTGCTCGGGTATGTATTGAAAAAGAGGGCAACTTTTCTCCTGCGGAATTTCATTCTTGGACCAAAAAAATAGACCATCCTCCTGACAATCTCCAAGGATTTATTTCATTAATTATGAGCATTAAAAAGGAAGGGTTTAAGTATGCATTTGATAATCTTGAGAAGTATAGGAAGTCAGGAGAATTACCAGAGGTACCTAGAGTAACAGAAGGTTTAAATTTAGATGATGGCCGCCATAGGGTAGCAGCATTGCGTGCCTTAGGAGTTACTGTTCTCCCTATGTATGTTATTCGTATTGAAAAAGTTAAAAGGGAACACCAATTAGTTGGTAAATCAGAGGCTTTTTGTGCGGAGACTTTGGCCGCAACGGAACTGTTTGTTTGTTCCCGCCAGTGGTATGATTACAGGAGAACATCTGCTTACAGGATGTGTAGTAAAGCCCCTGTAGAAAAAGAAATTCCGCCCATATATTCTAGGAAACTAACCAAAGCTCAACAAAAGAAACCAAAGCGTAGGTGGTTTAGGAGAAAAAAGAAGTGAACGAATACCGAGAAGCGTTAGAAAGTCGTATTTTTTGGATAATCAAGGGCACTCCTGGAATGGTTCGTACGGAAATCAGAGATGGGTTGGGAATGCCTAACAATGTAGTAACCCCTTGTATTAAAAAACTAATCGATAACAATATGGTTGTGGAGGGGGCTGCAAGAATATCAAAGACTACCAATAAGCCAGGAAAATCCCTGTATGTTGCAGAGGATTGGGCAAGAGAGGTAGATTCTCAAAATAGGATCTTTGAATAATGGCAGAAGATGAGGGAGTACCTAAGCCGGCTTTACCTAAGCATCTTAATATCTTATCATTAGATAGGGGGGTGTGTTCTAAAGAAGTAGAGAGGATAGATAAGGCTTTTCCTAAGTTCGTGAGAGATTTAGATTTAGTTGCTGTGCCTGCGTCCTTTGGCCTTTTATCTTTAGATTTTATTAGACCCAAAGAGGCGACCACGTTGGGAGACTTGACTAGACGTGTGTTGGTGGTGGATTTTGATTTAGATAATCCTAAAATAAGCCACAATATAGAAGGAAGCGACTCTTCTAGCTCTCTTAAATTTTCTGAGGTTTTTCATGAGGACAAAAGACCTGCATCAACAAACCCCAGTTCAGCAGCACTGATGTACGTACTTTCTAGTATAAAATTTAAACATACTATAGAGCAGATAGCAATAATGTCTTTGGGAGGTTCTGTAAAGGCAATGCCTCACTTGGCATGTATGACTCTTCTAGACGGTAGGTATTTGAGAATGCCACAAGATATGGAAGACTTAACTATAGCAGCTGATTGGCTGCAGGAGCATTGGATATGAAGAGTACTGAGACTTCTGATTCTGCTAATATGCTGTGGGAAATAAAGATAGGCGCTCCATTAGTTATAGCTTTTACAGGACAGGCGCGGGGACTAAATGAGCTCGCCAACTTCGAGTTTGTTAAATCCACAAGAGTGAGTGATTGTTCTAAAATTTTCTGCCGGGATCCTAATATGTCATTCTATCATTTAGGAATCGACGACAGTACTTCTAATATAAGAGAAGTATGTACTAAATTATCACAGAAGATAGAGGAGATGCAGCCTTCGAAGGTGACATGTGTGGGGGTTTCCGCAGGAGGTTTTGCGTCCCTACTCTTCGGTCATATGTTGAGAGTAGATAGAGTACATGCTTTTGGCCCCCAAACAATTCTCCATGAGGATTGGGGAATAGAGCATGATGATTCTACTATTCGAAACTGCAAGCTTCACAACGTAGAATTGGCCCCAGAAAATGATTTCAGAGACCTACAAAAAGTCCTGTCTTCATACAACGGAAAGACTAAGTATAAGGTACACGTAGGAAGAAATTGCCAACAAGACTTATACCACTTAGAACATATCCAGGATTGTCCTGGGGTAGAAGGGGTCCTTTATGATGGAGAGGCGCACGCTTGTGCCACTCATATTTTGAATGGGCAGGGTAGATTAGGTACAATGATTATGGAGGATTAAATGTTTTTAGATAACAGTAGTCAGAATAATTGGGATCACTACTTTCTTGGCATGGCTTATTTTGTAGCCAAAAAGTCTAAGGATCCGAGCTCAAAGTGTGGGACGGTCATAGTTGGTCCTGACCACGAGCTTTTAACCACGGGGTATAATGGACTACCCAGAGGGTTAGTAGATGACCTTCCTGAGCGAAATGAGCGTCCTGAGAAGTACTTCTGGTACGAGCATGGGGAAAGAAACGCAATTTACAATGCGGCAAGGAGTGGTATGGCGTTAAAGGGCTCAACAGCCTATATTACAGGGTGCCCCTGCTGTGACTGCGCGCGTTCACTGATTCAGTCAGGGATAGTACGTTGTGTGTGGAATGACAACAGTTCTTTTGCCACAGACCCGGTAAAGAATGCGCGTTGGGAAGAATCCATGCAGAGAACTTTGGCAATGTTCAACGAAACTGGAATGGAGATCGCTATCCTAAAGGATTTTGATCAGGAAGTGTGATGGTAGATGGAAAACCATCCTCGCATATCTTGTGGAGGTGGGTCCCTATACCATGCAAATGAGGTATCAAAATGACAACAGTGACAGATAGATTGCTTGAAAATTCGCGCCAGTGGAAAAAACTCCACGCAGATTGGCACAAAAGGTTAGGAGAGTCTGCCTTTCAGTGCCCAAACTGTGGCTCATCAGACTGCATGTCCACAGATCTGGGGTGGTGGCCGAATGATGAGCATTACCATGACCCAAACACTAGGAGCTGCGGGTCTTGTGGAAAAGAGTGGTGGGTAGTTTGCTCCTGTGGGTATAATTCGGAAAAAGTTTCCGCGCATGTGAATGGGGTTTAGAAAACTTCCGCGCATGTGTTCTGAGGTTGAAAAATTTCCGCGCATGAGGTATAGTTATAATGAAAGGACCGTTTGATTTCTGGGACAGGAATGGCTTATTAGAATATGAAGCTGAAGATGTCCGTATATATGATGTTGACGGTCACAAGTATCTATTTGTAGCTCAAACTTTATTTGCATGTACCACCGAGAGGTCCTGGTATATAAAGAACGTCATGCCTTATGCTAAGGGTAGGTGTTTAGAAATAGGATTAGGTTTAGGTGTTGCATCTAAAACAATACTCGCCAAGAGGGGAGTATCCCACCTTCTCACAGTAGAGAAAAATGAGAGAGTTATAGCTGCGTTTGGCAGACCTCTCCCCCGCCACAATATACTAGTAGCTGATATCCACGAGTGGATTAGTAATATTCTTCAGCTCAAACCATCATTTGATTTTATATTTGTAGATCACCACGCTGACATGGAAGAAGAAGACACATACGTTGAGATGTGCGTTCTAGTAGAGCAGCTCAAGCAGCTTTTAACTAAGGAAGGTAAGCTTGTTGTTTGGTTAGATGAGAATGCCCACGATGAGGATCAGAAAAGATTTAGAGACCTCTGGATTACATAGACCTGGCAACGAATTTGGTTGCCGGCCTAAGAGAAATATCCGTGGAGGATAAAAAATGAAAGAAGTCGATAAAGCAATCGAAAAAATAGATGCTGCTATTCTAAAGCTTAAAGAAGCAGGTCAAGGTAGAGTTTTCGTTGTCGGTACCAAGGTTAGATATAAAGATTTATTTGGCATTGTTACTGATATGAACGGGGGCTCTATAGATCCTGAAGCTTCTACTATAGACTTACGCCTGGAAGATGGCACCACAGTAGAGGGAGTATCTGTAACCTCTGTTGCTCTAGAGTTCTTTAGGAGTTAGTTATGGGAAGGGGTTTAGCGTTTACAATATCAGAAGATAGTTTCTTAGCGGAAAATGCTGAGACAAGTACAGCTAAAGAGCTGTTTGATCGTCATGAGAATTTGAGAGAGCAGGTGATTTGGCCTCAACGCTCAGTTAAGAGTTTGGCTAGAAGAGTGGAGCGTTTGAGAGAGTTGGGTAGGATTGGCCAGCGGAGTGAGGAAACTCGACGCAAGGCCTACTTCAGTAGACACAGTTTAAGAGGCGAATAATCTATGTACCTACTTGGAAGTTTGTTGGCCATTTCTGTCTTAATTTTGATAGGGCTAGGTCTTTATGTCTGGAGGATATCTAAGGATCACGAGATTCTCCGCTTCGAGCTCAGCAAAACGGTTGAGATGTATACCGAAACCAGACAGCTCTTTGACACGGCATCCCAGGAGAGTAAAGAGTCTCGGGAGAAGCTTCAGCAAATGACGGAGCTCTCCGGAATAAAAGAAGTGGCCTTGACTAAAGGGTTAATTGCTCTCCAGACCTCCAATGTTGAAATGGAAAAGCTTCTTGAGCAAATTCGATTGAGGGATGGAGACATAAAGACTCTCAAGGAGACAGTGGAGTTCCAGAATCTACAGTATGATAAGCTTTTTGGCCAAAAGAAATCCTCAGAAGTTAGAACAGGTAAGATAGTAGAGCAAGTAGCTCCTTTCTTAGCGGACTACCCCTTAAACCCAAGAACAGCTAGGTTTATTGGCGATCCTATAGACTTCGTTCACTTTGATGAGGATAAGGTTACATTCATAGAAGTAAAATCAGGCAAGTCTCAGCTTAGTAAGAAGCAACGTATGATAAGAGATCTAATCAACGATAAGAAAGTTGAGTTCAAAATATATAGGATATCAGGTAATGACACAAATTAAAGCTGAATTCATGGTAATAAAAGTAGAAGATAATGTATGGGACGTGGCTATATTTGGAGAGCCCGGAGTACTTGAGGCATTTTCCTCTGTGTATCACGCACACTACGTTCATGAATCAGTTTTTGATAAAAAACCTATGGCTTTAATGGCAGATTTTCCTAACAAGAATCATGCAGAGATATGGAAACAGTACTGGGTAGATGCTTTAAATAGTCCAGAAGATGCATGTAAATCATGTGCTACAGTCAACGAATTGTTTCAGGTAATCTACGATGTCAGGCAAGGAAAATGAGTCCTTTCCGAACGTTTTGGTCCGCGCATGAAAAAAAAACAAGGACTGCTCCGAATGCAAGAGAGTAGAGTTTACTAGAGAGTAGAAGGGTAGCACTTGAGTAAGTGAGTACTACTGGTTAAAAAAAGAGACGGTGGAAAAACCAGTAAGAACTACTGGCTTGAGGTCCTCCAGGATGGAGACCTATGACTGTGAACCCCTCCGAGGATGCCTTGGGAGGGGTTTTGTATTTTTGGGGTATTAATTTTTCCTCTTTAGGGAGCGCTGTTTTGTTCTTTCTAGTACGGCTTTTCTTATTTTCTCTTTGGTTTCTTCTGTATGCCGTCTTCCGTAGAAAGGGTTGTTCTGTCCTCTGTAGGCGGAGGATCGTGCCGCTTTTACTTCCGGGGAATGCTTGAAGCCTAAGGATCTTTTGTTTCCAAGTAGGGATTTTCTTATTTTTTCCTTGAATTTAGGAGACATTTTTTTGCCCTTCTTTGCTTCGCTTATTTTTCTCTTGGTCTTCTCACTTCTTTTTATTCCGAGGGCATTCTTGTTCCCTCTTTGGGAAGAACTCATCTTTTTGCGAGATTCCAACGAGTGGTCGCTGTTGCTGTGTCCTCCTGTCCGTAGGTTATATCCCTCCGGGCTCAGAGTGTTTAACTTCTTGATCCAATAAATTTCACGAGCATCTGTCTCTTCCTTGGAGAAACACTTTTCAAGTATGTGAAACTCAAAGTTTTCAGATCCATACTTTTGCATGGCACTTCCCAGGACACCCTTACCGTAGGTTGCGTGTTCATGAAACCGTCTGTCTGGGTGTGACGTTTGCCCAACATAGGCTTTCTTGTTCGTAGTGTTTTCTATTAGATATATAAACATTTTTAGTGAAACCTTCCCAGCACAAACAACATCAGGCTCAAAGAGATAGTTGTTATAATTCCGAGTAAGGGAAAGCCCATTCCCACGATAATACCTACGCTTGCTGCGCACCAGATGGTGGAAGCAGTAGTGAGTCCAGTGACTTGTAATCCTGTCCTGATGATTACTCCTGCACCGATGAAGCCTACTCCGGTTACTACTTGTGCTGCTATTCGCCCTGGATCTACTTGGGGCGAGGCATTAGCTATGATTGTGTAAGAAAGGATGGATGCTATTGTGAAGAGACAGGATCCAACGCAGATCATAATGTTGGTTCTTAGTCCCGCTGGTTTTTCAGCCATTTCACGCTCTAGCCCAACTAGAGCTCCGCAGAACGCGGCAACGAGGAGACGTAGGAGAAATCCCTCGTCTTGTAGGTAGTCCCATTCCTGAGCCAGTGTCCCCATTAGGGGCTGGACATAGTAGAACAGGAGCATTATAAGGTGATTTGACATTTCAGTCAGATTAATCACCATCTCCGCAATCATAATCTTCGTACGTCCTTTCGTCGGCCTTGATACAAGGCTCTTCACACATCCTTATAGGCATGCCACATTCTTGACAGTACTCTTCATTCATTGTGTTTGTCAGAAGGGCCCCCGTAGGGGCCCATTCCATCTCCTAGATAGGTCCTCTTAGACAATAGGACCGGGATCAGTAGGGTCAGCTAATGATTCTACAGGGAGGTCGTCTACTACCCCATCATCATTAACATTTACCTCTGAGAGCTCCTCTGTTACGGGCTCTGCCTCTTCTGCGAAGGATACATACCCTCTCTTAGAGGTGTCGAAGACATTAGAGGTTCTGACAGCTTTTAGGAAGTGGTGGTATACCCACGCATTATCCTCGTTCAAGAGTTTTCTTTCCTTGGCCGCTGCCACTAGTACCTTAGAAGTCAGGGGGCCTCCCCCTAGCTCATCAAGCACACTTCTGGCCACTTCTACATAATCGTTTTGGGTTACTCTACCCATACACTTCTCCTTTTCATGTAAGCCTGTTCTTGGCTTCACTATAAATAATAAGACATACTCCCCTAAAAGTCAAATAGAAAGAGTACCTTTATCTTCATCTTCATCTTCATCTTCCAGCCACTCGTCTTCGACACTGGTAACGGGGGCAGCTATCGGTGTACCTGTTGCACCAGGGCCTGGTAACACCGGCTCCGCACACGGGTTCTGTTTGTAGGCGCAACCGTTGGCTCCCCAGTTATACATCATGCCTGGGCCTGTGGTGGTGTAGGTGACTGTTGCTCCAGGCTGCTCTAGCTTGTTTTTGTATACCATATTACCAGCAGAATCATAAGAATATTCTTCACCGTCTTTATCTCTGTACTGTGCGCCGTAATTGGTTCCGAAGTTCAATTTAGTGACAGGGTTTTTAGGCACACCGGGGGTCGCGATCGAATAGGTGCTCCCCTCTCCTTTCTCAATTTGAGGGGACATGGTGTACTCAAAACCCATGTACTTACTGGCCGCCTGCTCCAACTTTCCCTCTACCTTCTTCGCATCCATAATCAAATCCCCAGGCGACTTGCTCTTACGTTTGATGCGTCTAACCTTTCTGCCCCCGCTTACTAGGGTTGTCCTGGGGGAGTTCCACTCAGAATCATCTTCTTGGTAATGGGCCCATTGGGGGAATAGGGATGCCACATGGGTTCCACACTCCTGTCCTAGGGAGATGATTTGTTGGATGGCGTAGAATACTTTCCCGGGCCGCTGGTTCCTATTATTAGCAGAGGGGAGTACGTATTCTAGCTTGATGTCAAAGGAGGTATACTTAGCACTGATTCGGAGAGTTGCCCCTCCCTTTGCGATGGTGCTATTGCGGAACGCTTTACAGCATTTAGTCTTGTCCAACATGGCAAGGTATGCGGGCCACTCTGTGTAGTCATTGAAGAAGTACACATGGTATCCGCGCCGGGTCTTGTACACCCAGGCGTTCCCCAGATTGTGCTCATCCTGAAGAGTCTTGACGTCCTGCCTGATCCTCCGCTTCATGTTCTTTCCGTCGTAATCGAACATGGGTATGTATCTGTGTTCGCCCTCAGGGGTTATAATGGCGTTGAAGAGTCCTATACAGTCTTTGCGCCAGTTCTTGGACTTCCTGTAGTTATAATAACTTTGAAGGAAAAAACTGGCTAATAGCTCCCTGGCGTTGGTGAAGCTTATGGGGCCACAGATGAATTCCCCACTTTCTCTGGAGGATCCATTGTTTCTAGGATACTGAACCAGATACATCTGCTCACTACGACGCTTAGGCGTGGCTGTACTC
>SDBT01008875.1_pt1 | contig 16359 bp, 18 predicted proteins | sample 2277101 | NCBI WGS metagenome assembly SDBT01 (sample SAMN10404973, study PRJNA504765) | marine sediment metagenome | isolation source: marine sediment core GS10_PC15, 103 cmbsf | place: Arctic Ocean: Southern Knipovich Ridge | collected 2010 | reverse complement strand
TCAGCAAAAATCATAGGAAAAGTAATTGGGAAAATACTGCTTTCAGCACCACTTATTACCCTAACTTCTACCCCTAACAAGGCCGCTAAATCTTCAAAATCCTGAGCTGTCTGTACTGAAGAATTTAGTTTAACTAATATATCTCTGCGACGTATTTCAATAGTTCTTTCTCCGAAAAAGCAGGTATCTGGAATACCTAATGCTTTTTCCCATTCCTCTATCAAGTCAACTGTCTCAGTTATATCCAGTTGTTCCCATATCAATTCAATCTGATTCTCAGCAATCCTTAATTGTTCAGCTAATCCTAATAATAATTCACGTAGTTTGGCTGTAGGACGATATTTACCTGCGAATAATGGATTGTCAGGATAATAAGCTGCCAATGCATTAGCATGTTCTTCCTGAGTATGTTCCTGAAATAATTTTACGGTCATATATTATTAAGGGAATACATTAGTTCCAGCTAAAGCTAATTCGCCGGGGGCTACTGAGATATCCCCGATAGGTTGAGATAATGTAAAAGTTTGCAACCGTTCACCTGTCACAACATCTATAGTATTGAAAATCGCAGACTGATAAGCTAATTCCGTAACATCCGTGCCTATATTAGTATTCTCTTCAAAAAAGACAATCAGAGAATTCGCAACGGCAGTCTGCATTGTACTTGTATTCGGAGTAAGCGTTGTAAAAATAAAATCAACTACTTTTGCAACAGGTGCTTTCACTATCATATCAATAGTTGCGGTATTAGCTGGTTTAATTAATAATAAAGCATCTTTTGTAGTTGTCTCATCAGCAGGAGTCGGAATTATATCATCATTATCTCTTGTAAAGTAGATCGTAACCTGTCCTCGATCAGGAGTAACTTCTTGTACAAAGACACGGGTATTACCCGGAACCGCCTTCACTACTTGTACAATAACCGCTACATTAAAATTCGCTACTGGATTCTGCACTCTATCCAGAAATCTTAAACGGAAAGCTTCTTGATCTTCATTATCATTTCCACCTGTCAGAGCCAGAAAATCAACAAATGCTATACTTTCTATTCCGGCAATCGGAGGAGATGTAAAAGTTAAAGCTGTTCCTGATAATTGATTGCCCTGAGCACCTATTGAATCTAGATCAGCTAATACCGGAATAAGAGCTGTGGCGAATGCAGCTCGTAATAATCCCGTAGCAGGCGTGACCAAAGGAGCCGTTGGCAGAATATAAGTAAATTTGGTGGTACTGGTAACTGTGATAATAAAAGTACCATTATATTCAGTTTGATCTGCGCCTCCTACAGTGACTGTAATTCCTGTAGCCTGATTATGAGGAACAGCGGTTTCGGCTGTGATTATTATACCACCCGCATCTAAAGAAATAAGAGTCAGAGTATTCAGAAAAGAAGCAGTAATAGTTCCTGTTCCCACTCCGGGATCAGTTCCTATAAAAACATATGTGAAAGTATCTGAACCGGTAACTGTAATTGTAAAAGTACCATTATAAACAATTTCATTCGCCCCTGCTATCTCTACTGTTAATCCTGTCACCTGACCATGATCTCCTACAGTAGTGACTGTTGCTGTATTAGAAGTACTGGTAAGTGTGAATACAGAGATAACAATCGGACTACTGATCGAAACCTGAAGCTGAGTAGTATAATTTATTCCGCTGACTGTCAGAGTCTGACTCACAGGAATAACCGTACCGGCTGTTCCTTGCACAACAATATTACCTAATGCTCTCGTAGCCGCCAGTGGAAAAACATTAAACCAAGCAGCTGGACGTTCCAAGAATTCACCTTCAGCCGTATCCCAGAATATCTGTTTCAGTTCTTCCCGAAGTTGTTCATAGAAATCAAATAATCTTAATCCTTCTGAGGAGGCAAATGCATTCAGAAAACCTTCCGGTAAAAAAGGATTTGAACCTACAAGGACTCCTTGGACATCCGCTTTGACCGATGATTTAAGTTCTTCTCTTTCTGGAAAATTAAAACCCATAATAAATTATATTCCTGTATTTTTCCAGGCTTCAAACAAATAGGAAAGTGTCTGTCCTGATAATAATGTAATAGTAACTTCAGCTTCCATTAAAGACTGAGTACGAAAAACAGTAACAACATCCACCCTAGAAATCAATTTCTCTTCGACCATCCATTCCAGTTTCTCCTGGAGTAAAGACTGCATTATATTTAAAGTATTTTCATCATTACGTGCCTGATCAAGCAACCAGCGTTTTGAACCTGTTTTAAAACCAGGAAGATCGGCAATAATATCTCCTATCCAACCCCGCCGCAAACGAGCACTGGTCATTTCATCAGGTGCAGCTCTCTGATCTCCGAAAATAGATAAAGCCAAGGTAGTATTAAATGAATCATCACCTACCAGATCACCATCCGGACCTATAGCTATATCCCATAATTTAGTTATCGGGTCCTGAATGATTTTTACATCAATAATCTGTGCCATATTACCTTAAGGAGTAGGAGGAGATACAGGTCCACCAGTCGGGTCTAATGGAGTTGTCACAGGTTTATTCGGATCAGGTATTATAATATTATGTGTATGAGTAATCAGGTCTGCAATAATCAATGTGTTCTCTCTCCATACCTCAATGGTTCCCAGTGCGGTGAATTTTAAATAGGTTCCACCAAATAAATTACCTAATACTACTTCTCCTTCTTCTTTTAGTCCTTTATCTCTTGTCTGAGGATGATATAATATTCCGGAGCGATCAGCTGTATTTGCTCCAATGCTCATAACTGTTCCTATACTATCTAGTGGTGGAACTCCAGTAATACCATATGGGTAAAGAGACTCCATCTCTCCTGTTCTTCCCATAATTTTAACCTGGACCGTAGGATAATCAGTCCCAATACTTCCTCTAAAATCAGTTACTACAGCTCTTAAAATAATATTCTGTAGTTTGATTAATAAATATCGTTTTAATCTCTCCAGCATTAACTAGGTCCTACAGGAAGGTCTTCAACATCAATATCAAGAGTGACCACCGGTGTAGGTGGTAAATCAGGAATAAAAGTTTCTGCTCCCTGCTGTCTTGTATCTTTGACTGTTTGAAGTTCACTGGCATCTAGACTATATGCGTCAGGAGTGATACATCCAATCTCTGAATGAGAACCACCAGTATTATGATAACGCATATGTACGGAATTAATCAGTAATCTAGTTAGAGGTGTTACATAAACATCATCCACAGTCACAAAACTACCAGGTTCCCATACCAATCTTCCTGTACCAGTAGCTTTGACAATGGAATGACCTTCTACTAAAGCTGAATATTTAAATGACTCAGCTCTTCGTCTATTCGCTGTCCATTCAGCTCTTTTTGTACATGCAATATTATCGGAAGTCGTTTCTGCTATAAATACCAATGTTCTGCCTTCTCTTATCTGTATATCCTGCGCTGTACCATCTGAGTCGGTTATCTCTGCAGGACTACCAGCTGTCACCTTTTTAACCTGCTGTACCCCAGTCTGTGATCTGCATCTGTAATCTCTGAAACGCCGTGAAACATCATAAGTACTATGAGAAGATTCAATATTATTAAACCGATTATTACCTGCTAAACCGACTTTATTCTCCAACGTGAAAGCTGAATCCACATAACTTCGCTTGTCACTATATACCAAATTTCCGCTTCCATCAGTACCCATCAATAATTGACGTTTAACTGCATATTCCATCAGAAATTCAGCTACACTCTGACCAACTTCACCCGCTATTAGTTCACCTGCTTTAAAATCATCTATAAAAGTAAAGGCATTAATGACTACTTTAATTCTATCAGCAAGACCGACAGATTCAAGAATTTTTATGGTCAGATTCTTCAATGAGATAGGAGTTTTAAATTCTATCTGAGTAGAATCTAAAGTGGTATCAATCAAATCTCCTGTTTTTGACCTTCCTGAATAAACTACATTATGAGTACCTTTATCATAAGTGATATCAATATTCTCAATAAATCCTGTCAGCCATGTTTTGCCATCCGCAAATATCTGAACAGTATTTCCTATCTGTGGTACTATTGTAAGCGTACCTGCTAACGGTGTTAAAATCGGCAGAGGGGTCGAAGTGATCAACCGTCCTGTAGCAGGATTACGTCCTACAACCAATCCCCCTTTGTTCTCAAGAGCAAAAGAAAAACTACCGCTTATTTCATCTAAAGCTCTCGATACATCAATACTGATCGGATTACCGATTAATCCTCCATTTACATTTACAGATAATGTCATGATATATTCTCCGGACTTTCTGTAAATATCTCCACTGTTCCAGCAGTAAAAGAAACATTCTTAATCTTGTTCAGATTAATAATTCTCTCATACTGAGATAAATCTCCATAATACTGATAAGCCAGTTTTTGCACTGGAATATTTGCTGTCTCAATATTAATAATCTCTCTCACATTCAACCTTTGATTATCCAGAAATTCTGATGTCAGATTTCTGAGTAATAAAAGTTGAGTATAAGTACTGGGATTTTTAATATCTACAATCACTCTATTGAACTGATTATTTAACAAATTATTTAATGTATCCAGTTCTCTGATATCATTAAAAACGATTAATGCGGTCTGCCTATATGATTCTATTAAAGCACCGGCTCTGATCAGATTGAAAGTACTTACCTGATTAAGATTTCTTTCAATTCTTTCTGCCGTTAGTAAAAGCTCTTCAGGAAGACCTACTCCAAAATCATAAAGCTTCTGTAGCATTGTGACAGCAAACTGAGGAGTAGAAGATAAATCTACTAATGCTGTGAATATTCCTCTGACGCTATTCACCAGTCTTGACGGGGCTAGTATAAAAGTTCTGATGTTGTTTGTAAAGTCCCTTATTGCTGATTTAAAATTATTTATTTTGGCAAGTACTGCATTGAATATCTGAGGAATCGACAAATCAGGAGTTTGGAAGATATTAACCCCTGTATTTCCCTGTATAAAAGTTTCAGAAGCATCATCAAAATCAAGAGCAATATCACCAAATAATAATTCAGAAGATTGAAAATTATTAATAGTTGAGACTTCAAAATCATTCTCTAAATCCTGACCCAGTAGATTAAATGAAGTCACTGCATTGGTGGCGATTGAAGCCTGTGTAGTTCTTGTTACAATCAACGGCGGTTCGGCTGCCACTCTTTCAAAAATCAGTTGAAACTTCGCTAGTCCGGATTCTCTAAAATTTTCAGTAACAGTATATTTTGTAGAAACAACTTGTATAGATGACCCGAAAAAAGGATGAGATAAAATACCTATACCTCCTAACTCCAAGGCTGTTATTAAATCATTTTTATTCTTAATATATTTAGAAGTAGAGAAGTTCGGAGTGACAAGGCCATGAGCTGTAGTATACCCGACAAATTTAAAGATTTTCAGAGATTTACCTAAATCCTCGACACTTCTCTTATCAGTATTTACAAATTCATGGGTAGCTGTTTTCCTACCACCAGAAGTAGTAGTGCTCTCTATTAAAAACGTCACTCCTCTGAATGATGCTTGCGGTAGTTCTTCCCAGAATTCAGGCATGATTATAGTTTAAAAAATAAAGTTTACGCCGGTATCCATACCGGGAGTCTGATTAGACACAACTGTTGAAGAAACATTATTCCCTGAATCTTTAATATTCACTTCTAGTGTAGCCTTAACAGAAGCAGGTGCAGGAGTTTCAGCAGTAGCTGGAGTACCTGGAATACCCGTTCCCCTCCCTAATGCTTTAAGTTCGTCAATCGCCTGCTGTTCAATTCCACCTACATCGTCAAGCAGGCGACTTAGTTTTAAAAACTCCAGTGCAGCCTTAGCAGCACCCTGGGACAGGTCAATGGGATTAACGCCTACTTGTACAACTGATTTTAATAAAGATAGCACAGCTAATAATGAATTCACTGTCCATATCAGGCGTTGAGTTATATTAACCAACCCTGCAATAAGAGTAGGAGATTCAAAAATATGATTCAGAAGAATCAACATACGAGCAAACTCTTTTTTTAAGGCTATGATTTCAAATTTTGCATGTTTAAAAATATCCACTCCCATTTTTTCCCAAAAGTTAGAGATACTTTGTGAAATCTTCTCATATTTCTCCAAACGAGTAAGAGCCTGTTCAGTAGCAACATCAGTACCAGTAATCAAATCCTGCATTGTCCCTAACACATCAGCATTCTTCTGCAATTGAAATCCTGTTTTAAACTGTCTAATTCCATACAGTTTAGCCATAAACACAATTTTTTCCTGCTGGGTCATCAATCGTGTAACCTCATCGTTCACATCTGCAAATACGTCTTTTAATGTTAAATTTTTACCTAGTTTTATACCGGCTTTCATCATCCGAATTAAAACTGTAGTAAGACCAACACCCGCTGTCTGAGATTTTAATCCAGCCAAGGTTAATACTCCGACCATTGCACCTAACTGTTCAATACTTAAACCGGCAGCATTAGCAGCAGCTCCTGCTTTGATAATAGATCGTGCAGTTTCATGTACCTCTGAAGGACTAAAACGTGATAAAGCAGCTAATACATTTGCTACTCTTCCAGCTTCATTAATCTCCAGATTGAAAATATTTAAAGCATCACCTAAAGCTTTAGTCGCTTCAGCCGTACTTAATTCTTTAGTTGTCAAGATACCAGCCCATTTGGCTAAACTAACTACTCCTTTTAAATCTCTACTGGTGATCAATTCTGGCCTTTTAGCAGTAACAAGCCGCATGGCTTTAATCATTTCAGGAGTAGCAACACCAAGTGCCTTACTTAATCGAAAAGCTGATCCAGCTAAACGATTCATTTCATCCGCATTGAAACCAGTCAAAGCTTTCATTTCAAAGAACTGCTCTTCATACTCTTTACCTAATTCAATAAGCTTTCTGAGTGATAAAGTAGTCAGTGCCAAGGTAGTAGCATAAGAAGCCAATCGAAAACGCATACTGGTCAAAATAGAACCGAAAGCCTTACCTGTTGTAATTGATTCGTGCCATTTTCTGTTTAATTTGGTTTGAGCTTTTGTTACCTTTTTAGTAGATGCTTCAAGTCTGGTGTAAGTCGCTGTGGGAATACCACCTATATTACGGAAAATCTTCTGCATTCCCTTCAGTTCTCTATTATATACTCTCTGAGAATTAGCAGCCTTTTTAATATTATTCCCTAAACCAGCACTTTTAATCCCTAAAAAACCTCCTTTTCCAGCTTTTTTCAGATTAGTCATTCCCAGAGCAGAATTCAAATCTCTATATGACCTAGCCGTAAGATCAGAAGCCGATGCAAGTTTGTTATTCTTAATCACTCCAGTAGTTACAACTCCATTGAACTTACTCTGAAGAACGGTTGTCTGAGCAATAGCTCTGCCCATTCTGTCATGAGTAGATATCAATCCTTCATAGGATTTATTTATCTGAGCCGCAACACTACTGAACTGATCAACAGCCTTTATAATATAAAGTATATCAAACGCCATTATTTTGCCTTACCATCCTTAACGAGCATTCTTCTCATATGCTTTGCATAATACCTTATCAACTTCGTCAAAGGCATATCCTCCGCTTCACTTAAACTAATTCCCCCTCGATACCAATACACTAATTCAGAAATTATTGTTTCAATTTCCTGCGGCTCCCGGCAAAGGTAGAGGGTGCGATAAAAAAAGCACAGAACTCATAAAAAATATTCAGCTGATCTTCAATTACCATATCTCGCCATTGAATACCATTGAGAGGAAGATTATTAATTTTAACACAACCGTCCACTGCCAATAATCCAAAGACATTCACTGCCTCTTCCAGATCAATAGATGATCCACGCATAGCTGATGCCACTTGATCACTGTCATATTCACGACCATCTTTCTTAACCTCTTCAGCAAGAGGTTCTCCACTTTTAACAGCTTCAAGCAATGGTTTAAGAAGTACATGACACTCATGGAATGCCTTAAATAAAACTTGCTCCAGTCGATGCGCTACATATAACTGTCTACCGCTGGGAGCATATACTGTAAGTTTGTCAGAAGGCGTACGTTGCCCTGCTTCACTATAATACAGCGGTGACTCTAACTGATATTCAAATGAATCCGATAGAGTGACCAATGCATTTTCTTCCATATTATTATTTTGTTAAAGATTATTAAACTAAAGCATCACCGTTAAATTCAACTTCCACTTCACCTTCAACACCCGCTTCATATTGAGGCTTATTGATAATAGCCGCATTACTCATAGAACGGGTAAGACCACCAAAATCAGAGAATTCTACCAGATTAGCTTGATCGTTGACTTTCCATCCACGTACAGTATCAACATTCTCATTGGTGGTGTATAAAACAAACTTCACCATACCCAAAGCTGTTTCAATATCCTTGGTAAAAACACTTGTTGTAGCCGACCCTCCCGCAGAGGCTATTCTGATTTTATATTCACCTAATCCATCTTCCCACATCAGTGAATTAGGTTTAATCGGTATAGGGATACCATTTACAGTTAAGGCGGGGACTGATATTGCACTCATAAATTATCTCTCCTATTTTTGTTAGAATCTTACTTTGATTAAACCATTGAAATCACGGAACTGACCTACAAGAGGAAGTACCATTTCGGCGGCAACTGAACCTGTTAATATACTGAATTCGGTGAATACCAAATTTGCTTTAAAGATATTGAGATTTACTTCTCCTGAACGAGTTGCTGAAAATTCAGGTTTAGTAAGATCATTATACAGTTTGATCAGAAATGTTCTGACTGACTGTTCATTGGCTGAATCTACGCCTGGGATCAGGTCTCCATCGGTCAGACGTGTCTGAGCGTATTTAGCACGTACATTATTAAAAAAGTACTCACGAGAGGTAATAGCCGTATCTACAGCATTCAGAAAATGAAAGGTAGGATCAGGATTACCTGCTGAATCAGTTTTAAAAGTAGTAACTACAGCACCCAAGATGACCAAATTATCAGCAATATTATTACCGAATACAGAAATTCCTTTAGCCTCCAGACTTTCTATTGCAGAATCATCGAATCCTTTTCCACCTGGAATTACAGGGAAACTTGTAGGAGTATTGAAATAAGGCTTGGAGGATAAAGCCGGACCACCCGTATTATCTATTACTCCACCACCGATAGTAATATCAGCGATATTGGTTCCGTCAGTTAGACGTAAAGCCCTTAAAGCGCCAATCTGAGCAGCAGCTGTATAATCCATTTCAAATACTGCCGGACCTTTATAAGAAGTCTCACTTACTTCGTTATTTCCTTCAATCAACAATGTCTTTGCATTCTCAGCATCTGCTACTGTACCGAGGTTGGCAAATGTATCTGTCAAAACAGTAATTCCTATACCATCCAGTAATTGCCCTGAAACATTAAATCTTGGTTCTGTGAAATTAGTTAAAGTAGAAAATCCCCAATTGGAAGGATAAATAATGGTCTGATATCTTAAACTTGAAACAGGTCCAAATAGTGTAGTAAGAGAAGGATCAGTTGCTCCACTTGCCATAGCTGTAACACTATGAGTAACGCCAGCAACAGCACCAACCACTTTCAATCCGATCACATTGCCTAAAGTTCCATCATGCTGTGCAGTGAAAGTAACAGTACCGGTTGTATTAGATGAATCGGCCTGAGCTGTAGTATCAGCCGCTACCAACACATCAAGTTTATCACCGATAATAGTAGCCGTATCTGTGGCTACGACTGATATTTCATAAGAATGATCTTTGATAGAACCCACTGAAACTGTTAAAATCCCTGCCTCAGTTGCCGTGCCTACAAAAGCAACATCCCCTGTAGCAGCAGTTCCACTGGCATCATCCAATCCGATAGCATCAATCCTTGTCACTCGGTTAAGAGGAGTGATTGCTGTACCTTTGAAAGTACGGATCATTGCTGCCAATTGGGATTTTATTCCATAGAGAGTATTTTCAGAACCATCGTTTCCGATTTCCTCTGTCAATTCACCTGATACAGCTGCTCCACCTGCTAACTGCTGTCCCACTATCAAAACTTTGTGGGCTGTATTACTTACCGAAAGCACATCTGCTTGAATATTGAATGTTACTTTAGGTTGATTGATTGTTGTAGTTCCTGCCATTTTTTCCTTTATTGCAGTATTAAATATTAGTTATGGATCAAGTTGAAAATCTGTTGTCAACTCCTCTACTTCCGTTCCGCCCGTAGGAACAAAAGTCATACCAACAGTCTGGAAAGCTATGTTATCATCCGGACCTTTCGTATCTTTGAATGTAATATCCGTCACCCGTTCAAAACGATACTCATGAATATAAACAGCGTCGTTACTTGCCTCAAACACAAAACGATCACCCAGCGGAGTAATCATAGAGAAAGTGACACATGAAAGAACTGTAGGTAAATTCACTCCTAAAAGAGACCTATAGAATACCTCTCTTAAATCTTCAGCTAAATCCTGAAACGCAATCCCAGTTAATGAACTCGTAGCTGGAATAAACAGATAAACTATAAATGGCTCAATCTGCCTGACCCGATACTCATTCTGAGCAGCTATTTCCTGAGTAGCATCTGACAAGATACCTCTATCCCGTGATATCTGATCATTATCAGCTACTACAAAACACCATAATGAATTATCATCAGCCTGCGGTGTATATATATCGATAGCTCTATTTAAAGACAAAGCCCCGCTGATACGTGCTGCTGAATTCAATATTGGCAATCCACCTGCTGGACTGACCGGAGTAGTCACTATCGGATAAGTGAAAGTAGTTGGATCAATCAAAGTAATTGTCTTCAAGCCGTTATATTCAGTGGTCTGTGAATAAACCGGAGTACCAGTAGGTGCCGCAGGTGTACCTATTATAGTATATTTAAAAGTCGTTCTGTCAGGAGTGTCTATTACTATAAATTCTCCATTATACTCAGACTGATCTACACCAGATATATTCACTTTATTAAAAGCAAACAGATTATCATCCCTTAACTGCTGTCTACCTGGAACAGTCAGATCATGGGGAGATGATAAAACGGCTGTCACAGTCTGCCCACTGAGAGTTAATGAAGTAATCGGAATCACCTCAACCGCACCTGTAATAACCGCTGTATCGCCTGTAATTAGATTATGATCGACAGTAGTTACTGCTGTCACCACTGCACCTGAACGTGTTAAGGTACTGATTGTGGTTTCATCAGTAAAAAGATCAGTCAGCTGCGGTATTCTTTTCTGTAATTGTTTGATTACATCACTGATTTTCATTACTTGAATTCAACTGGTCGATGTTTGATTTTCTTAAGTTGATTCTCTACTACTAAGGTATTTCCGGCTGAAGTTCTGATGCCGTATTTCGTACCTGCTTTATCATAATACAAGGATATAATTTCTCCTTTTTCATCTGCAGAAGTAAGAATTCTTTCTCCTACTCCATATTTAAAACTTAATGGTTTCATTCTCCTTCCAATGATAGTCTGAGATGATTACTTAAATAAGTCCTGGTATTACGCTGTTTTCTGTCAATCGACGGCTTAAGATAAGGTCGTTCAAATTCTAATTCTAACTCTGCGGCATAATCGACAAAAGTAACTATATCCATCATAAAAATATTACCTACAACATTTCCACCTGCTCCGATCTGAAGCTGATTATTCTGAGCAATCGCTCCAATAGAACCAGCCAAAGCTCCTGACAAATTCGCTGGCGATTCACCGGGGGCTGAAGCTTGATGTAGTTGAAGTTCTCCTGTAAAAGGATCCTTTACTTCTCTGATTACACCAGTCTTAGGGTCTTCTCTAATAGTTCTTTTAGCCTCCCCACTGATGTCACGACCGATCCGGTTGAATGCGTGACTGATACCTTTATGAGTATTACGTACCAGATTACGAAGACTTTGTTCTGCTCTGAAATTTTTACTGGATGCTATAACTCTAATTGCCATGATTGTGCGTTCACAGGAATTCCTGCATCACCTCTTAAAATAGTTGTCAGAATCAATGAATCATTATCTTCATTCACATTAGTCACATCTATAATCTTATAATTATCACCATTGAACTCAACCCAAGTTTTTCCACTGGTAATACCAGTCGTAAAACGAATATTCATTTCATGCGTACTTGGAGACCGCCCTACCTGAGTACCACTGAATATCATTACCCCTTTAATCGTTTTGATCTGAGCAAATACCACTGTTGGTGAAGTAAAAGCTTCAGTCGCATCAACTCCTCCTCCTACCGGAGCAACAATATCACGATCCTGTAATGTAATCGGTTTATCACGATGCCTAGACGGTATCAGTCCTCGTCTCGGTACACATTCACATCTTGCCATCAGATACTAAGGTCCATTATACGATTATTAAGATAAATGCGACGTGCTAAATCAGGCAGACTGGTAGAGGGAGTTTCACAAGTCAAACCACCATCAAACATCACCTGTACATGTTTTATTATTGCCTCTTGAATATCAGCTGGCACATCAGCCTCAGTAGCACCATAACCGGCTATAAATTCTATCTGAACAGCCTGAAGTCGGTTATCTACATCACTAACCGGCCAGACTTGATCTTCATTAGGAAGAACTACCGAGAAATCGGTTTCAATCGTATTATAATATACACTGGCATCAACCAGAGTCAGCACATCATCTTTTAGAAACTCAATTTTAACAATAGACTGTAATTGACTCCGACGAAGCTGAATTATATCTTGATCACCGGCTGTATTAAACAGGTTATTATTGATTCCTGTTCCTACCGGCAAATCACTGAAATTATCCCGAAAGGTAAGGAAAGTTTTATTAATGAAATCACGTTTAGTCCGCAGCTCACCTATAATAGTGGCTGCCTCTATCATTTTAGTGATTTCAGCATCTTGAGTAGTATCAGTCACTCTGAGATAAGCCTTTACCTCAGCCAGCGAGACCGCTAACCCAGCCGGCCCTGCTATGACTCGATATGTCCATGCTTTCTGAATACGATTGAATCCGAAATGAGGCATATATTACCTGTCTTCTCCTACTTTTAAAATAACCTGATACATTATATATTAACCGTAATCACCACCAACTAATTGACGGGTTACTAAAACAGGACCGCCGAAAGAAGATTGTACAGCAACAAAGATTGTTGCTTTATTTGTATCAGTAATTTCGAGAACAACATTACCATCACTTCTAGCAAGCAATGCTACTGATTGACCACCTACTCCTACACCAAAAGTACTGCCAAATCCTCCGGGTTTTACTATGACAGTTCCACTAGCTCCGGCAGAGGCCAGTCCTATACCGGTAGCATCATCAGATCGCCATACATTCAACGGACCGTTGGATGATGTAATTATTTCACCATGACCATCCTTAATTGTGATGGTTATTTCAGAGATATTTGCTGCGCCAGCGGCAATAACAAAAGTCGCCTGAGTAGGAACATTCACACCACCAATAAAAGGGGCATTATCTGTTTCTCCGGATGGGACATCCCAACCGTTCTCCATATTAATATTTTCGTTAGGCATTATTATCCTTTAATAAATCAATGTTATTGTTTTTTTCATACTCCAGAATCAACTGGATAATATCAGGCTTGGTTCTATGCAAAGAAGGCTTTAGTTTAATACCGTTGGCAGTACATAAATCTTTAAGTCTTCCCAGAGTATATTGTGTCTCATAAAGTGAACTACGATCAGAAGACGGCGGAGTTAAATTGTCAGGAGCTTTGCCTACTTCTATTTCTTTAGCATAACCGTTTTCGATTACATAGTTTCTTTCCAGTTCAGGCAGATCATTAGCAATAAAGCCTTTATCATAACCTATAACCTGACCACTACTGTATTCAAGCCAATGCTGTTCTTTAAAAATTACTGCTCTCATATTCTTTTATAAAAATATTGAGTTATAGAATAGGCAGATACAGATAACTGCAACTGCCTTATTTTCTTTCTTATGAATTAAGCAGTGATATTCTTCTGCTCTAAAGGCATTTGCACTGCGGTAGAACTTAAAAAGTTAGCACCAGTTGTACTGGTGGAAACTAAACTCAAACGTACAAATCTTTTCTTGCCTACATAACCAATCTGCTTAACTTTATTGTTGTCAGCAGAATCAGTAAAAGTAGCGTCTGCTTCCGTGCCGATCAGAAATGTATCGGATACCGGACTGGCATCACTCAAATTTGCAGCATCTCCATCTTCAATCAATGGAAGAAAATTACCATCGTTCAAAGTACCGGACTGAATATAAAATTCTAATCCTTCAGCACCTTGGCTATCGATAATATTACCAACTGTAGTCGTATCACTGGTAATACTTTGGTTATCAAAAGCATTAACTCCCAATGAGGAAGTCCCTACATCCATACTTGCCATTTTATTTTTCCTTTATTCTGTATATTTATAAGATAAACTGCGGAGTAACAAAACAGCTCCGCAGTACGATTATATTTAGACTGTTGAAGTCAATACTTTGATCGCTTCAGGTAGAATCACATCACCACCAACACGCATCGTAATTACGAAACGTACCTTACCTTGATCAGATAAAGTGAATTGATCTCTGATGAAAGAGATTCCCATACGGTCAACTATGCAGTATCCCCTTCTCCAATCACCATAGGATACAGACTTGGAGCCAGAAGCAAGTAGAGGCATATCTTCCATTAAACGGTAAGGATCGCCGTTAATAGTAGCTGGTTCGCCTACTGCCAAATTCGGTGCCCAGATAGGATGACCATCACTACCTTTAAATTTACGGATTTTAGCCAAAGTAGTACGGTTGAAGATAAAGAGAGGATCATACCCTCTTTTTAGTGCACCAGTTAAAGTGATAAGATCATCACTGGCAAAATTACCAACACCACCACCTGTAGCTGGAACAATCTGAATATCAGTATTGTTCAAGAACCCATTCATCTGGTTCAAAGAAGCAAAACCGTTAATAGCCTGATTACCTTCAGAACGTGCGAATTCCTCATTTACATCTTCCATGATCTCAACTTCCATATCAAAAGCTGAATCTTGAAGCATCTCATGGGTGATAGCTACAACAGCTACCAATTTGTGAGGAGTAATCTCAACTTCACCATACCTGGAATTACTTTCACCAACCAACTGGCCTTCACCTGCGCTGGTACTGGTTACATTAGTAATTCTTACAGGCTGGATATAACTTTTAGAGTTGGTTTTCTTAACTCTACAAATCTGACGCATCGGAGAAAGTTCAGTGATTTTCTTGATAATAGAATCAGCCATCTCAGGAGGAAGATTCAAAAACTGACCTTCAGCACCAGAATCAGTACGCAAGTACTTCAATTCAATTGCGCTTAAAGATTCCTTTCCCTTAACAACCATTTTCTCAAAAGCTTTCATTTCCTCAGAAACTTGCTTTCCACCTTTCCCGAAATCAGGTCTAGATAAAGTAGTTTCAAGAGATTTAATCTGATCTTTTAAGGATTTGTAATCATCACTGTCAGAAAAACCTTTTTTTACTTCAGTTTCAAGACCTTTGATATCCTCAACCAATTTCTCATTCTGAGATTTAAAATCCAATTGCTTCTCTACCAATTCCTGATTTTTCTCTTCTTGCTTATCCAAAACTGTTTCCAGTTTAGCAATCTTCTCTTTGGATTCAGCTGATTCAGTCTTACCTTTACTGATAACTTCTTTCAGCTCATTCCAGGCTTCAATAGATATTGTATCTGCCATTTAATTCCTTTAATTTAAATATTAATTTTTTGAATAAATTCACGTATATCTGTGTCTAATCCATTACCTGAATTACTCAGGGAAAGCCCATCGCCAGACTTGCTCTGGTTAGGGTTGATTAAAGAAGCAAGATATTCTCTCGATTCATTTGAAAACATTCCCCCGAAAGATTTAAGGAATGTGTTGAATTCTGCTTTGTTTTTAACATGCTCTACATCCGACAAAAGAATCATGCTTTTGTCAGCGTCACCGAGTCGATTTAAATAAGCATTGACCCGACGTGTGATAGTAGCTCTGTCATCTGCACTGACACCGTCAAGACCGCCTCTTGCTCCAGCCAAAGCTCCTCTGATAGCAGATAATGCTTTCGGCACAGCCTTGAACTGTCCGTCTATCCACATAGCAAACGGTAATTTGTAAGAACCAAATTTGTCAGCGTTCTCTGCGTCATACCACATGAAGTATTTCTTATAGGAGGCTGAAGGCTTCTCGGTTGAGCCTGTATGTTCTTTTATCGAATCCCTAGCCTCAGAACCACTCCAAGGACGATCTCTATCCGCCAGCGGTAAGCGGGTTACTCCACCCACTGCTTTCATTCCTGTAATAACCGCTTCTGGATTGGCTGCGAATGTAACCGGTGAATACTCAAACAAATCTGCTTTCTCTATTACTCTGATATGATCTTCAAATCTGTGATCACGAATCCTGAATCCGAT
>SDBT01008874.1_pt1 | contig 16363 bp, 22 predicted proteins | sample 2277101 | NCBI WGS metagenome assembly SDBT01 (sample SAMN10404973, study PRJNA504765) | marine sediment metagenome | isolation source: marine sediment core GS10_PC15, 103 cmbsf | place: Arctic Ocean: Southern Knipovich Ridge | collected 2010 | reverse complement strand
GGCACAGGTTCTAGCGGTGATGTACCACTTGGGTCACAGTTGAGACTTCGTGGAAGGCCGGCAGCCGCCGCAGCCGCTCCAGCCGGCCCAGGCTTTGGAGCGAGGCTTAAAGATTCGTCCACCAGCGCAGTGGGCTTAGCGACGATCGCTGCTAATGTCGCTCAAACAGATTTCGACAACCCAGAAAGTGTCGGGCAGACAGTGGGCGGTACAGTTGGCGGCATTGTAGGAAATGCCATAGTCCCTGTGATTGGCGGCTTCATCGGCAACGCAGTCGGGCAGTTTGCAGGTGGCGCTCTTGGTGGAGCATTTGGGGATAGTCCAGAGGAAAAGGAAAAGGAAGAGCAGGACAAGCGGCGTAAAAGCGCATTGACTCTACAAGCTCTTCAGAATGCCGCCAGATTCTTTGCGCGGTCCAATGCCCGCCAAGGCATTCCTCAGTTCTTTTAGGAGTTCGTTTGATGGCCGACATAGATGTAGGACAACTCGCGAATAGCCTTACTGCACAATTCCAAATATTCTTTCAAGAGCGACGGCGTAGGGAAGGGGAAACCAAAGCTGACGCTCGATTCGAGAAACAACACGAACTTTTTCTGCAAAGCCGCGAACTGGACCGCCAGCGTGAGACCCGTTTAGCGACTGAAAGCCAAGCCCGTATCGCGAATCAGAAAGTCGACCGTGATCGTGCTCAGATGATTATGTGGATTAACATGGCTCGGGAAGTAGGCGTAGATATTACGTTGAAAGCTGCCAGGGGTATGGGCGCGAAACCCGAACAACTTGAATTCATTTCTACGCTTACCGGAATTCAGGCCGCTTCGCGAGCCCCTATAAGTTCGACGTCTGCTTTCCAGAGCGTCATTTCGCTCGGCGGAACTTTCGCTCAGGCCGTAGATGCGTCGAACGATCCGCAGTCATTTGATGATTCGACACTTCCGGGCAAACGCACGAGCGCTAATCCGCTCAACAGAGACATCATCGAATTGGTGAAGAGCGGAACAATCACCGACATCGAAGCGCCGATCCTCGACAAGTTCTTTGACCAAGAAACAGACGACCTTAGCATTGAAGATGCGGCGCTGATACCGGGGATCCTCGCGAAGATCCGGGAAGGGGTGGAACAGACTGGGATCGTTGATACCAAGCGTTTCAACGAGATCTTGGGCTCACAAAAGAGAATTCTGGACATCGAACAAGCAGGTGGCGACATTTCGGGTTTGAGCGTCTTTAAGGAGCAACTGGACGCAGAATTAGGAGCATTGCAGACCAAACTTATGAGTCCCGAAAGATTGAAGACTGTGCGGCAAAGTAAAGCGGCGAGGGCTAAGGCAGACGAGACAGAGGAACAACGCCAAAAGCGACTAACGCGCGTTCAAGAGCTTGAGCCTCTGTCGGGCTTCGGGCAAAAAGTCGAAGAGTCTCGCGCAAAGTTCAAGGGGGGTGCGCCTAGTCTGAAAGACTTAGCAGGGGCGTTTATCGGGGGACCTGCTTTGAGTATCGGGAAGTCTTTGCTGACTCGCGGGGTCGGACAGTCGTTTCGTGTAAAAGCTACTGGGCAAATAATCGAAATTGAAGAGGGACGGGACCTTGAACTTATCGAGAAAGCTGTTGAAGCTGGAGAATTGGAGCCGATATCGAGGCTTGAGGCCGCTGCGGCCAAAAGGGCTCGTAAGTTCGAAGGCGCTCCTTTACCGCAACCTCAGCGTAGATTCGGCGCCGGACCGATAACTCCTTAATCATGCCCCCATTAACTCTTGACGACATACGGGCTCTATCCAAAAGCTCCGAAGGTTCCCGCGCACTCACGAATCCCGCGCTGCGTGAAGCTGAGAAGGTAGAACGCAGCCTCTTGGAGCGTATCGCTGACATCGCCAATCGTCCGTTCAGCGCCGTCGCCGGGGCCGCTACGGGCCTCACAGGCGGCGAAGACTTCCTTGAACTTGCCCGGCAAGGTTTCACGGGCGAAGAGCAATTCAGTTCGATCGACGTGCTCGAGAATTTCGGATTCGATCGTGAGAAGACCAGCACGAAAGCCTTTGGGATTGCGAGCGATCTTGTTGGATTGGGTCTTCTTGACCCTCTGAACGTTATCACGCTTGGCACATCTAAGGCTGGTAGACTCGCAAAATTTAGGGGCACATTCCCTGGAAGCCGTGCTGAGGCCGCTCGTGAAGGCTTATTTGGTGGTATCAACGTGCTCGGCAAACCTGTCCTACCACGGCAAGTGTCTGGTCTTGTTGCCAGACCCATAGATTTCGTGGGTGATCGAGTGAAGCGATCTCGTGTCGGGCGAGCCTTCAAAACGATTTTCAAGAATCAACGGGATCTCGAAGAGGAATTCCCCGAGTTCGCTACGCTCTTAAAAGAGGGCCGCCTCAATGACATCGAGAACAACGTGCGATGGAAACAGTTTGCTGCCCGTTTGAATGAGACCCATCCCGATGCCGTACAGCGCCTTGGGATGTTATTCATCGAAGACCCTGACATTCTGGAACGCGGGGTATTGTCGATCCCGTCAGTGGGCGCAGGTGGCGCAGGAAACCGCGTTCGTTCAGTGGTCGAGGATGAAGTTGCCAAGATAGATTTACAATTGGAACGTCTGAACGAAGGCAGCATCATTTTCCCTGACCAGATCCAGCATGTCTTAGCTCGCGATCCGAATCTTGAGGTTGCCGCCGAGGTTGCTACCACACAATCACGGCTTGGGAAGGATAGGCAAAATCTACTCAATAGCGTTGAAGATCGCAAAACTTTCCTTAAACAATTCACAGACCCGGATACCGGAACCTTCATTGGCGCTGCTGCTGAACGGACCGCATTCAGCACGGCGGCAGAAGACCTTCGGCTCATGGAAGATCAGTTACTCGAACTGAGCAGTAGAAGCCTTGCGGATTTAGATCCCGAGGACATGCCTATTCAGGCGTTTCAGAACGAAGTGCGCGAACGGCTTATTGGCGACAAGGACTCTCTCACGGATTTACTAAGAGGCACAAGTGCCAAAGGTCAAAATGACGCAGCGGTGCAGATACTCCAGCAACGCATAGCCCGCGAGGGTGTGTTGGCTACTCGCGAGATTCCGCTAACGGCCCCTGAACTCGTGAATCAGTTCGGTCGCCCAATACAATTGGATGATGACGTTAAGAAGTTCCTGGCAGAGATGGAGCCTGTGCGGGATAAAATTCAAGAAGTATTCATGAGTCGAATTCGCAAGATAGATCCACAAGCAAAGCCGCCCATCGACAATTTCATGACTCACTTTATCCCAGACAAGTTTCTGGGCATCTTTCGGCGCGGAAGCTCTAAGAAACTTCGCGGGGGCGCAATGATCGAGCGAGTGCGCCGAGAGCTTCTTCAGGCGGGTATCAATGATCCGAAAGACCTTGACCGGATCACGGAACTCATTATTTCTGGTGCCTCTGGTGTCCCCACAAGAGGGTTGACTGCACGTGAATTAAAGGGAGACTTCGATACCCTGCTGGCTAGAAAGCTCCAATTCCCAGTCGCATCCATCAACGCAAGCGATCTGGGATTTGCTTTCGAGGACAGAGGCGTTCTAGCTGCCAATAAGATGTTCCAGGACGCCGGTCGCTGGGCTTTTGCCTTCGATGCTCATGAGTTTGCCGCCAAGCGATTCGGCCTCAGTGGTACAGCATTCTCGAAACTCGGATCAGCCGAGAAAAAAGGCTTGGTCCCCTTAGACTTCCACGTCCCATGGGTGCGCTCAGAGCTACAACCCTTTACGAACGGCAAGGTCTACGTACCTAAAGACGTGAAGCGCCTTATGCAGCAATTCATCACCGGCTCGAATCAAATCACGAACGATGCAGGGTTTCGAGCTATTCTGGATTCCGCGCATGGCATACGACGCTTCTGGACTGCGTGGACCCTTGCGCCGTTCCCGGCGTTCCATTCCAGAAATCTCTTCTCGAATGCCCTTTTGATGCGACTTGGCGGGCTTGATCTCAAGACCTCTGGTGGCCGAGAGAGTCTTCGCGCGGCAGCGGAAACACTACAGCACAATAGGACCGCCGGGATCCTCATGGGCGATCCGACCGGCAAAAGCACCATCAATAAGATTGTGGATGAATTGCAGCAAGGCTTCGGCGATGTAACGATCACAGAGCAACGACTACAGCGACTCATGAAGACAGAACAGTTGGTGCAACACGGGTTCATGCGCGATCACGACTTCTCGGTTGGAGCTGACGTGATATCGCAAATGGGTCGCAACCAGCCGCTTCCCGAACTCCTTAGAAATGCTGTTCGGATCAATCCCGAGAAAAATACCATCATACGATTCATGTTCGAGCAGGTAGGCCGCCCCATAGAAGACATCCCCCGTGCAGCCCTGTTCCTGCATGTACTCAAAGAGAGTGCCGGTCAGGGCGTTAAGTTTGAAACCGCGGCGGCCAATGCGGTACGCCACACCCGTCAATTCCTTTTCGATCCTACTGGTGGCAATCTGTCGGCTGTCGAGAACGAGATATTCAAGAATCTGATTCCCTTCTACGCATGGTCTCGAAATAACATCCCTTTGCAAATCAAGTCTCTCATTACCCAGCCCAACCGTTTCGCCCCTCTGTTCCGGGCATACAACGGCGCTGCCAACAGCTTCGCGCCCGAATTCGAAATGGAAGACGCCCAGGACTGGCTCCGAGAGAACCTTGGGTTCCCCATTCGAACCGTGACAGACCCCGCGGACGGAACTAAAAAGGTATCTGTATGGAACCCACAAGGTTGGATCCCTCTTTTGGACGTGAACGAGATTGCCGACATGCTCAGAAGCCCGTCGGGCGCTGGCAAGGCATTGTTCGGCAAACTGGCCCCGTGGCTCAAGGAACCCATCGAACAGATGTTGAACGTCGACTCTTTCCGCGAAGAGAAGATCCGGAAAGGTGAAGTCAAGGACGTGTTCGGGTACACGATGCCAGACTGGGCGGCTCATGCCGTACAGAACGTGCGTCTCTTCACCGAACTTGACCGACTGAATCCCTGGGGTGCCTTCACCCAATTTGGCATATGGCGGGGCAGTTTCACCAAGGATAGGCCCCATAGACAAGAAGCCCCCGGCGCAGAACGATTCGCCCGATTCATGTTCGGCTTCAACATTTACGGCGTGGACAATGCCGACGTGCTTCGAAGAAAATTGCGAGAGAAGCAAGGCGAGGCATCGAGACTCCAAAGCCAGTCTCAGACGAGTTACCGGCGTGGTCAGACCGCTGAGGCCACAAGGCGCCGTGAGGCTGCTCAGGCCGCTTCTGCTGAGGCCAGGCGGATTGCGCAACGGTTAGCCGAGGTCAGGCGTCTCCGAAGCACCGGGGCGGCACAACGCGAAGGGACGAATGTGAGATAATGGATTTCAAGGAAACCATGATGGTCCTCGGCTTTGCGATGGCTGTTGGACTCAATATTCTCGCACTGGGCATGGCATGGGGAAGTCTACGGGGAAGACTCAATCAAATTGGCGATGCAGTGAATAAGTTGACTACCTTAATCGAGAAGCACGACGACAAGATTGACGATCTTGACCGTGGGCAGGTTCGCACGAAGGAACAAGTAGGCTCTGCATTCCGTCAAATCGACGATCTCAAGAAGCAAGCCCGCTCTAGCGGATAGTGTGTTAGGATAACCCCGAAAGGAGAATCATCATGGAATTCTTACCTGGATACAAAACGTACATTCTCGCGATTCTTGGAGCCATCGTTGTCGGGCTCAAGCTCGCGAATTTAATTGACGAAGAAATGGCCACGACGATCCTGGCCGGACTAGGATTTGGAACGGCTGCAACGCTGCGCTCTGGCGTGGCAAAATCGCAAAAGACAAGGAGATTCCCATGAAGAAAATGATTGCCCTATTGGTCCTCATGCCATTGGTCATGGCGTGCGAAACTCTGGGCGGAACGAACGAGACGTTCTACGATTCCACGACGACAACTACGGAATATGAAACCGACGAAGTTTCGGGCGAACGAGTAGTTGCATCGATTACGGTTGACGACGAACAGATTCGTGGCGAAACCGCCGCTGGTCCCTTCTCGAAAATTACCGGAGAAGTCGGAACGACAATTGTCGTGAACGGTGAAGATGGCGGGTATACTTTTGACTCGGCTGGAAAAGCGGACATAGAGGGTGAACTTGGCGACGTGGTAAAGTCGTTGGGCAACTCACTTGCGTCCGTGGGTATCGCCCAGGCTGCTGCGCCTTCGGGCGGCGGTGGTCCTTTGGAGAACATCGCAAACCTTCTGGCAGTTCTTCAGCAATTCGCAGATCGATTTGAGAATCTTCTGCCGGGACTTGAGGCCGTGGCGGCAGAGGGCAACGTATTGGCCGAAGAGTTGGAGGAATAGCCATGGACCCCAACACGATAGGCATTTTGGCAATCGTAAACGACCTCATCGACGCCGTGATTAGGTTGGTGTTGATGGCGTTCGATGCGCTGGCTGCGTTTGACTTGCAGGCGTTCCTCAGCGGCTTTTTGGGAGGATAGGCTTCCAAAGGCGAAGCAAATCACGAAAGAGAAGGAAAGAAAGATGAAACACTTGAAATCAATTACGATTCTGCTCGCAGATCACAGCGACACGCATTATACGCTAGATGTGAGCGGCATAGTCTCGATTGTGTTCAGCGGGAAAAAGGGATAACTTTCTTGCGGCGTGACGGCCCTAACTGAGTGCGAACTTTGTCGTTATTGCTCTGGCCGTTGCGCCGCTATACGAGGGAGATTTTGTGATGAGGCACAGAAAGGGTAGGTGGGTTCCGTCAAGATACAGAGTCTCTTGGATTTGTTATTGGAATCACGAAGGCAGCGCTATCTACAGAGCCCTTGTAAAGCTGTCTCATTTCTTCGTCTGGTGGGTATACGCTGAGCTTCCACCGTTCTACCATGAATGGCTGCCTCGGGAAGCGATTAACATCTACCGTCAAAATATGGAATTCAACTTAAAGATTGCGGGCCAAGAATTGTGGAACGCAGGTATACCGGCCCCGTTAGAGGGGGCTGAGTACATGGAGTTACGGTATAAGGATCTTGTGCGCTAACGGAGAAAACTCATGAAAAGAATTGCCATTGCGTTGGCCCTGTGTCTAAGTATCTTCGCCCAAGCCCAAGACACGATCACGTTGGAAGACACGGGCGGCTTCATCTCGAAGCTGGTCTACGACTGGACTAGCGACGGCGCCGGCGCGGCCACTGGTCGCACTACTGCCGTCGTACCCGGCATCCTGTTCGGCGTAGCGACCACTCCGGACACCACGAACGTCCCTACGGACCTCTACGACGTCGTGGTCAAGCAGGCCTTCACGAACACCTCCGCGGGCGTCACGGTGCTCGCTGCGGACCTCACAGCGGGTGCGGTAGCCAATCGTAGCTCTACTGTGGTTCAGTGGACTGATTTCTGGCCTACGTCCATCCTCACTTCGGGCGGGTTCATACAAATTGAAGTCACGAATGCTGGGGCTTCGAAAGAAGGACGGATCGAGTTCTACGTCTACCGAACCTTGGCCATCATCCCCGAGGGCGGTAATGGGATACCTCTTGGCGGTGTCACGACCCAACTACTCCAGAACAGCGGGAACGGCGTGGCCAAGTGGATCACGATGTCGGGAGACGCCACGATCGTGGACGGGGGCAACCTCCAGCTTGTCGACCCTTTGCTCATCGAAGGCCTGACTATGACCGGCATTCTGATTGCCGGGACGGCCCCTACAACGTTGACGAACGCTGACGGCACTCTGAAGCTGTCGGCGCTGGAGAATGGCCTAGCGGATTTGTTGGGCACGGCCAACGAAGTGACTATAGCGAGCGGCACGGGGGTTCTTGTTGGTGGAACCGATGCGACGGTAAGCCTGCCCGATACAGTCGATATTGGCGTATCCGACACCACGCTCGGCACGTTGCGCTTGTTTGGCCCCTCCGGCACTACGAACGGCGGCACTCTACAAATCTTCAATGCTGCGGACGACGACACCACTGTAGATTTCTGGAAGCTCACAACGAATGTTGATTTTGAGCTAACCGATAATGCAGGTGCAGTTGCCATGCGCATCGACGACACAACGCTTGATGTCAAATTGGGCTCGAACCTTATCGTTGGGAGTCCGACCGCGACACCCGAAGGAACGCTTCACGTGTTCACCGCCACCGCGGGGAGTGTAACGGCTGATTCATTTGCAGATGACTTTATCCTGGAAAATTCGGGTAGCGGCGGTCTAAGCATCTTGGTCCCAGACGGAAGTAACTCAAACCTGTACTTTGGTTCTCCTACAGATAATATAGGAGCGCAAATGGTATGGAATCATACCACAGGTTCATTTGTAGTCGGTTCTCAGGTAGCTGGTGCATCGCTTGATTTACGAAGCGGTGATGGGACCACAGCGATACTTATAGACTCATCTCAAAAGGCTACACTGGCGGGCGATCTGGTAGTCGAGGGGACGGGATCTTCTTCGGTGGCTGGACTTTTGGGGGTAGGGGGCGGAGGAGCGGCCACACCAGACACCGTGCTCCATGTAGAGCAAGACATTGACAACAGTGCGAATTGGTGGTCAGCTAATGCGTCTTCTGCTTTCATTGATAACGTCCATGTGACTGGAGACGGTATCTTGAAATTTGGTGGGGTAGATGGCCGGATAGTTTTCGGTCCAAATAGTGCTGCGGCCGAGTTCAAGATTTCATCCCGACATTCCGCGGGGGATACGGCTGAGGACACCGTCTGGGACAACAATGGAGCCATGGCGGTCCCTAATCTCACTGTGGAGGATGACCTTGTAGTAACGGATGATTTCTCCGTAAATGGTATCACGGATTTTACAAATTCTCCCTCTGTAACACTTGCCACAGGCTCAGCCACTCCAACAGCGACCTACCAGGAACTCCGCGCAGAGGGTGGTGCGGCGGATGACTGTGACACGCTCGTAGCAACTGTCACCGGACAATTCATCATCATTCGAGCATTCGACTCGACCGATACAATCACGATGAAGGATGGTACAGGGAATCTTAATTTAGCAGGAGATTTCGCTTTAGACAATTCAACTGATACCATCACCCTGATTTTTAATGGAATCAATTGGGATGAAATTAGCCGTAGTAATAATGGAGCATAACAGGAGGGTAGTAATATGAAGAAGCGAATTGTTCTTGCGGTTCTCGTGGTGGTGGCCCTGTGTACGGGTGTCCTGGTCACTCAGGCCGCTCCAACCGGATACCCCTGGTACAATTCCTCGCAGGACGCCCGCCAGGTGTTCAATGCCAAGGAGTCCACGGTGTTTGATTTCTTCACCGCCAAGCTCATCCAGATGAAGGATCATCCGGACGCCGCCGTACAGAATGTGGCAGATGGAATTGTCCAGGAGTTCCTGGAGAAGTTTGAGCTTATCGAACCGGGCGCAGACCCCGCGACGGAGCCGGTATTCGCGGAGGAGCGCCAAGAGGTCAAGCGGATCCTTTTCCTGGTGAGTCCGCCCGCGGATGGGGGCAACGCTGACACCGTCTGGGAGGCCCTCAAATCGACGCTGGTAGTCATATCTCCGCCAACGCCTTAGAGAAGGATGCTCCCTTGGGGGACCTGTCCAGTCACTTCAGCCGCTCAGAATTCGCGTGCCATTGCTCCGGCGAAAGCCTCCAGCACTGCGAAGGGTCGGCCCCAATCTCGATGGATTTAGTCGAGGGTTTACAGCGACTCAGAAATCATCTTGAGCGGCCTATACTAATCCATAGTGGCTTCCGTTGCATCCCGTGGAACAGGGCATGTGGGGGCACAGAAGGCTCTCAACATCTTCTGGGATTGGCCGCTGACATCCGCGTGGACGGTTGTAGCCCAGGAGAGTTGAATCTACTCGCACAGACCGTGGAGGGCTTCGGGGGTATAGGACTCTACTCGTGGGGCGTTCATGTCGATGTAGGGCCACCTGGAAGGCGTTGGGACAATTCTAGGGATTCAAATCGCGACGTGCTGCACGACGTCCCGTAGTAAATAAGAACGGCCCGGAGCCCAGGGGGTAGAGGCTCAACGGGCCGTATGGCACGCAGGGCATTCTCAGGTCCCTGCGCGAGAAGGTTATTTCTTCTTGGGCTTCTTGGGCGTCCTAGCCGGCTTGCACGTGTGCTCATTCTTCTGTTCGTTGGGGATTTCCTCATTGCAATTGGGGCAAATGTAGGGCGGAATCTCGGGCTCCAATTCCTCTTCGTCATCCGGTGGCGACTGAGGCGAAACATCCGTGCCTCGGTCAAGATCGTCCTCCATCGGATGCAGTGGCGCGGGCTCACGATCTCGCAATTCCCTGATGTACGTCGACGTCTCGCTTGTGACCTTGCTCAGGTCTCTCAGCATCCCCTGAGTCTCCTTACGGAAGTCATTGGAGTCTTTCTGCATGGATTCCATATCTTCTTTGATACTATCGAACGCCGCTTGGTCTATGTTGGGCGGTGGCGGGAATAGCTCGGCCTCGATGCGCTTGCGGGTTTCAGCGTATTGGTTGTCGGTCATCTGCTCCTTCATGATTGCCCCGAGTATCATGAGTTCATTGCCCATCACTTTAAATTGTTGAGAAGATAGATCTTGCCAGCCTCGGATACTTGCGAACTGCGCCACAAGATTATCGTCTTGGTAAGGTTGGGCCAGGGGTCCATAGTTTGACGGGTCATTCAGTATTCCCATGTTCATTCTCCTTTTCTGTTATAGAGTTCGCGTAGAGTAGATGCTTGTACTTTTTAATGTCGCCCATGTCGTCCCCGCTTTTAAGGCTTTCCATCAACGCCTCGCGCAGTTCGCCCTCCCTTTTCTCCGCTGCTTCCCACAGTTCCGTTTTCGCCGTGAGTTTAGTTTGGAGTGCGTCGCGCTCTTTCTCTCGAAACCCTATTACTCTACCTCGTAGCCTAAACCTTATCTCGGCATCGTCGCGCTCAATTTCGAGCCGCTTGGCGTAGGCGATTGCCCTTGTGAAAGCATCCGACTCTTCGTATGAGCATTCAGTATTAACGAAGTCTCGGTGCAGGCAATCGAGATCTGTCTTCGCCGCCTCTTCCGCGCTCATGGGTTTAATCGGTTCGCTCACGTCGCTCCTTTCGCTTTGAGCATTTGAGATTCAAGTAACCTTAGATGTTTGCCCTGAACGGCTACGGCATGCCCGGCCGCTTCGCGCACAATCATGGTGGCGTAGGACAACGTAACTTTCGGGTCGTCGAAATGCGTCTCTAGAAATTCCATGTAGCTGAGAAGGGCCACAAGGTTGTCGGCTGGGCGCTCAATGTCAATAGGTTCAGCCACCTCAGTCTCCCTACCAGTCGTTGTAATAAAAGTTTTTGTCGCGTCCGCAAGTCACGATTTCGTAGCCTGCGTCGTCAGATCGTCGACCTTTTCCTCTTTGTCCTGAACGGCAAAGTATGGCATTCCCCCAGGGAGGGCACTCCACATTTCTTTGGGCATTAGCAGTGTTACGAGTTCGGCGGCAAGCCCAAGAGCAAATAACTGCTCCATAGTCGGTTGCTCTCCCCAAAGCGCCCCCTTTTTATCGATGCAGGCATTAAGGAATGACCAGCCACCGCCCTTGGACTGCATGAACTCGTCTGGCAATTGAGTAAGCAGGCTGAAAATCGTTTCCCTATGCCCTGCGAGGCGTTCGGGATGAAACCCAAACTTAGAAACGATTCCATCGACGAGCACTGCGGTAGCGGTGTCTTCATCCTCCTTGAATAAGCAGTTCCTGAAAACAACGTCAACTGTTTCTGCTGTGAGTGTGATTTCGTTCGGCATGATCTTGTCCTTTCTCGTTGATTACCAGTCGTTGTAATAAAAGTCTTTGCACCACGCGAGATGCGGATACACATCCCACGGCGGCATGGCTTCGTTGTCTTCTAACGAGCGAACACCTACGAACGTATGGGCATCGTGGTGGGTGTAGCGCTTGAATGACGATTCCTGGATTACCTTGCAGTCGTCGATATAAAGCACTTTGGTCATTCCGTCGAGAACCAGCTTAACTAGATTGTCTACGTCGGGTGTAATCGTTGGAAATGGGAGCATTATTTTCGCCTTCTCTTGAGCCGGGGATCTTGTAAAGAAGTAGCAAGTCACAATCTCAAGAGGCTCGCTTGTAGGCTCTCGGACTTCCCCGCGAATTGCAAGCCGAGTGTGCCAGGCGACTAGCTCCTCGGCCTCTTTTGTTGGCGTCGTCGGGTAGAAATGGATGTAGGGTTTCCGCTTAGGATTCTTTGGCGTTGGCTTCGTCCACATAATCGTAGCGCCGGCACGCTCCCACTCTTGCGGATGCGTCGCCTTCTTTCCGTTCTTGTCGGGGCCTGATGGGATGATAAAACCGAATTGCATTTAGGTCCTTTTCATCCTCATCTCACTCATCCTCTGGCGGTTCGTCTAGCTTCATTTGGTCCGGATGCTCGGTATCCTTGGCGACCAGTATCGGTCCCGAAATCTTCACGTCGATGCCCTTCCCCGACATATTATCGAGCATGTCGGCAACGCCCTGTTCATGCGGGATATCGATGTGTACGCGAATGTGTGCGCCCTTGGCACCCGCCTTACAATTCACGGCAACGATTTTGCCTTGAAGCATAAGCGACATTGGGCTTGGAACTTCACTGTACGGCATTTCATTTCTCCTCAAAGTTAAATGGTTCCCAGTTTCCCCGCGTGCGAGCCCTTACTCTTTGGGTACTTTGTCGCTCGCTTTGACTTGCATGTCTTCCTCTTCCTGTTCGCGCACATGGTCCATCACACAGTTGCGATAGAACACATGCCGGTCAAGACTGTGTTTTTCGCAGAGGGCGTCCACACGTTTTTTCTCTTTGTAATCAAGTCTAAACGATTGCGACACGCCAACGTCACTTGGCGGCTTCTTGCTGCTGTCAATTAAACTGGTCATGATTTCTCCTTTACCTTTGGGGGTGAATGTAAATCGTCCAGAGCGGGGGCCCTAAACGTCTGTAAACACGGTTTCTGTGTGGCGCAGTCGGGCGAGTAATTTCTTGAGGTCTTTGGCCTCCGAAACCATCGTATCGCCTTGGTCGAGCGTATCGTTGAGTGCGTCTTTCGTGGTCTTGATCTGATGGCGTCTCCGGAGACCGTCTGGTAGATTATCTCTATGCCTCTCTACGAGCCGTTCAGCCTGGGCCTGGAGTAGACGTACCGCTGCCTCTGCGTCGTTTCCGTCTTCGGGGTCGATGGTCATCTTGAGTTGCACGTCCATGAAGAGCCGATTGTCTTGTGTCCTAGGGTCGATGAGAACCCTGCCTGCGGTTACCGTGATTTCCACTGGTATACCTCCTTTCTCAGAATGGGACTTCGTCTTCGGTTAGCTCTTGCTGTTTTGGGTCTATGTCCCGCGAGCCATCCTCATTGGTAAAAAGGACTTGAGCGGGATAGAACGTCAACGTTGTGGCGACCCTAGGCCCGTCACGCTGCTTTCCGATGGTCGTCCGTATGCGGACGTAGTCAGGCGCACCTTTTTGATCCGGGTGGCGGTGCAAAACTATTGCAACGTCGGCTGACTCGCCGATGTTTTTCGTTCCCTTGAACATCTCCCACGTTGGCGTAACATCCCTCGGAACCGTCATCTGGGAGGCAACAAGTATCGGCCTGGGATGAAGCCATTTCTTCGCGATTGTGATTTGCTGCATTACGTAATTAAGTTTGGCAACTTCGTTGTCGAACTTCTTGCCGGTTGCCGTCACCCGCTGCACGTAGTCTATCGCGACGTACATTATCCAGGGACTCTTGGAGATGGCCACTCGCGCTGCATGGAGAATCTTGTCGATGTCATGAAGGTCGTCGCGTATTAGTAGCGGGATGGCTTCGACGGTGCTCATATACTTCAACATCAAATCGTAGCGGTCTGACTTAGATCGCCACCCTGTTAGCTGCATGAACTTCTCATTCGGGCACGCGAGACGGGCCATGCGGCGCATTGTGCGGTCTCTGCCATCCTCTAAAGTGAACAATATCCCCCCTCGACCGCGCACGCCATTGTTGAATATGAAGTTGAGCAGAAAACTCGACTTACCTACCGACGGCAAAGCCCCTATAACCACGATGTCATTCTCCAGGCCGTTCTCAAGGTGGCGATCTAGCTGCGAGATACCAAACGTCATTCCCGGCACATCTTCTTTCAGGGACTTCATTTTCCCAAGCCACGCGGCAAGCTCGTACTTGAGGTCTTTGGGCGTGACTGCCTTTGACCGTGTCGCCCCCATCGCTATGCGATTCAACTCGTCGAGGGACGCCGCGAGGAAGCCGTCAGGGTCGTCCGGCAGGGCGTAGGCGCGCAAAACGCTGTCTTGAAGGGCCGTAATATACTGACGTAGCATGTGGCACTTGCGGACGATTTCCGCATAATGCGTCACATTGGCGCTTGTCGGTACGGCCCCGCTCAAATCTGATATGTAAGCAGGGCCGCCCACCTTCTCCAGCTTCCCCCAAACGTTTAGAAGCTCCATGAGGATGATGACGTCGATGGGGCGGTCGTTCCGATGCAGATAGAGGATCGCCTTGTAGATCGTCGCGTGAGCCTCAGAGTAGAACGCTTCATGACTCGGCAGGACCTCAGCCGCCAAGGGGATCACGTCCTCGTTGAGCAGCATTGCTCCGATGACGGACCGTTCGGCGTCGAGGTTCTGTGGGGGTAGGCGGTCGTGGAGCATCAATCGCCTTTAAGCTCCGAAATCAATGCTCCTAATTCCCCTAACTCAGGCCAGCGATTAATCACTTCATCACACGCTGCATCGACAATATCGTCAACAATTGATTCAACTTCCTGCGGATCAGCGTTCAATCCGAGTCGCTGAAAGTAATAGAGTAGCTTCTCTTTTGCGCGTGCCTTCATTTCTTCGCCTTGTAGTCCCTTATGGCACTTTCGAGGAGTTGCCGGCCTTCGTCGTTGAGTTCAGATATTACGGCGTCCTTGATCCCTACCCCCATCCCAACATCTGTGACCATTTGTGCGAAGAGCTTTTTGGGGATTTTAGCTTCGACACTCAGGTTGCGTAGCCCTTCGTCGTCGAGGGTCATAGGGAACGTTGAGCCGTCTAGGGGTTCCGGCTCTTCGGCTGGTGTTTCCTCTTCGGCGGGCGCTTCCTCTTCGGGTGCTTCCGTCTCGGCTTCCGGCGGCTGTTCTGATACTGGCCCTGTCCCCTCGGTCGCTTCCGTGACGACTACGGTGTCAGGCTTAGGATCCGACAGCAGCTTCGCCAACTGAGACCCGTCGCCGCCAGGCTGCGTATGCGTTACGTCGCGGGGCTCCTGGATATCCTGTGACTGGATGTCTTCGTAGATGGAGATGCCGTGCAGAACGTCTGCGAATGCGTCTCGCATGGCCCAGGACTGTGGTCGCCACATCAGCATTCGTTTGGGGTAGAGAACCCATGGAGACGGCTTGCCGGTTGAAGACTTCTTTCCCCAAAGATTTGCCAACTTGGCATCCGCTATGGTGAATTCTCTAACGACGGGGGGGTGATTCTTGCGCTTGGCTTCGCACCGATAGCCGTAGTCATCGTCGCCGAACGTTGTGCCTTCGATAGGATTGCAGACGATGTATTCGCAGAGGGGGGATGCAAGGCAGATACCCTTTGCAATGTCGCCATACAACGATGGCTTTCCATTGATGACCGCCGTGCCTTGTAGCGCCTGCATCGGCGAGAGACCGCATTCGAGGCCGATCTCGAGGGCGATGAACGTTTCTTCTACGGACTTGATACCGTTGGGCACGAATTTACTCTCAAAGACCTTAGCCGCGAACGACCAGAGATCGGCCATGTCGCGGAGCACGATGCCACGGGGTCCAATGCCTGCCGACATCACCGCCGGCATGGCGGGCGCTGACTTCGTTTCTGCTACAGATGTTTCCGTCATTTCGATTCTCCCTTAGTTTTTGGCTGATTGTTTCCCACGCAATGTTTCGACAACTGCCACGGTTTTGGCGCACATCCCTAGAATCATCATGCGTTCGCGCCAGTGGAACCGCAACAGAATTTCCATGATGTCTTTGACGGCTTGGTTCATTTCTTTATTCTCACATCGTCTTTGTTGATCCAGTGAGTTCCGCGCTCAAAATGATGGCAGCTAAGTGTCTTTTGAGGGTTCCACTTGTACGGCGGATTTTGCCAAGTACCGACAGTGCTTCGAGTCACGACTTTTGCCGATTTCAGGCTAAAGCACTCTTTTACTCCGTGCGGATTGTTTCCGTTATAAAAGTTGTTGCGACAACTCGAACATAGTTTAAGTTTTTCGGCTTTTGTCACCTCTTCACCTTCTCCCTCCGCAGCACGCGGAATTCCGATGCCTTGACCAGTTTCTCTTTGCGCGTCTGCGTCTTCCACGAGAACTTGTTACCGCCACGTATGCCGAAAGTTGCAT
>SDBT01008873.1_pt1 | contig 16372 bp, 23 predicted proteins | sample 2277101 | NCBI WGS metagenome assembly SDBT01 (sample SAMN10404973, study PRJNA504765) | marine sediment metagenome | isolation source: marine sediment core GS10_PC15, 103 cmbsf | place: Arctic Ocean: Southern Knipovich Ridge | collected 2010 | reverse complement strand
GTGCCGCACGCGTCCATCGAAAACCCGCACGGTGAAACCTGTCAGGTCTGCCCGAAGAACGAGTGGGGATCAGACCCTAACGGCCGCGGCAAGGCTTGCAAGAACCAGCTGCGACTGCTGGTGATAGCACCGGACGCAGACATGGGTACCGAACCTCTCACTCTATACGTGAGTCCAACAGCGCTGAAGAACTTCTTCGCTTACTCATCGGAGCTTGCAACTGTCCACGGACTGGACGCCATTCAGGTGACCACTCGTATCGGTTTCGATCCTAACGAGACCTATCCGAAGCTGACGTTCGAGCTTGGTGACAAGCATGCGAACCTTCAGGAAATGTGGGCACTCAAGACGCAATTCCAAGGCATGGTCGAGCGTCCGATTGAGTTGAAGGGCAAAAAAGTTGCGTGAAGCACAGTACACAGCGAAGCTGCGTACCACGCTAAAGCCCGAGGTCTACGCACTCAAACTGAACCTCGCCTTCACGGCAGGGGTCCCGGACGTATGGTACTCAGGTACCAAGCGGGACCTCTGGTCTGAACACAAGAGACTTGTCAATCTACCTCCCGTCCTGAAACTCTACGAACACAAGTACCTGACCAAGCTGCAACAGAAGTGGCTGAAGGACAGGCAAGCAGAGGGTCGTAATACATGTGTCGTCGTCTTCACACAAGACTGGGGGCATGTGCTATTTCAGGGATTGAGTTGGGATAGACCCATCCCGAAACGAGAGTTCATCATGCGATCAAGAAACATGGTGCAACTCGCTGACGATATAAAAAGATTCCTCAACGAATAAGGAACCCAAATGACGTACTTCGATACTTACGAAGTGCATGGAGTGCAAGACATTGGAACCAATGCGGCCAAGGTTGTACCGGATACCGAAGCGGACTACTGGTCCATCTACGGTAAGACGAGCGGACTTTATGCATGTGTTGGAGACTTTGACTCCCGCGAGAAAGCGGAGTTGATCTCTGACATGCTGAATAAGAACCACGGCCTGCCACCACAATAATAATACAGAGCCGAGGCTTTGTGCGCCCCAGCGAACTCCCCCTCAACGGGGCGCGTCTTTTTGAGAACAAAAATAATGGCAACAATAAAAACGAAGCTGTTGGGTGTGAACACCAACCAGAAAACGAACAAGAGTATGAAGTACGGGTACCTCACGGGTATCATGTACCTCTCGCCGTACAAACTATCAGGAGTGAACCTATGTCCCTTCGCAGAAATAGCAGGGTGTTGGCACGGATGCCTGAACACAGCAGGCCATGGTGGTATTGGCTCGACAATGATATCACTGAATGGGATCGAGGTCCCGGACAACAACGTTCAGACAGCGCGGATGAAACGGACCGCGTTCTGGAACGAGGCTCCAATCGCGTTCATGCTCCAGTTGGAAACCGAGATCAAGAAGCTTGCGAAGAGGGCAGCGCGGATGAAATTGATTCCGGTAGTCCGATTGAACGGCACCAGCGACATACTATGGGAGAAGGTGACGTTCAACGGCAAGACTATAATGGATACGTTCCCGGAGATACAGTTTTATGATTATACAAAAATATCTAAGCGACTTGAGCGTCAACTTCCAAAAAATTACTACCTATGCCTTAGCTACAGCGAGGCGGATGAGAAGTACGCAAAAGATATCACTCGAGCGTGGACGCGCGGTGCATCTGTGGTACACGTGGTACGGAACCAGGCGTCCAAAGATATTTACCTCGACGGTACATTGTACGGGCCTAAGACGCCTATTGTAGACGGAGACATTCATGACCTACGATTCCTTGATCCTAAAAATTCGGTGGTGGTTCTTAAAGCGAAAGGAAGGGCTAAGCAGGACACCAGCGGGTTCGTACTCGACTGATAGACCCAGGTTACGTCACGTCACCTGCCGCAACTGCGGTTGGATTCACTTCGCGATAACCCGCGAGTATGCAGAAGCAGAAGTACACCGCTTCAACACGTTCTTCCGTGCGCAGACACAGGAAGTAAAGGACGCCTACGGCAACAAAGAAAGCTGGATAGGTGAGTACGAGTTCTGCTTCGTGTGCATGCAAGATGATTTCTACGAGACCCCGGCAGAGGACGCACCTCGCGGGGTCACACTCAATCCGATAATCTACGAGGACTTTTAACATGTCAGCAGAATTAGACTACAGTAAAGGGTATGCAGCCATCGCGTACCGCGACACGGAAATGCCGTGGCACAGCGAGGGCCAACCCATAGGCGTAGGCGAGTCGTTTGATCACTGGATCAACCGCGCCGGGCTCAACTACAACGTGCACAAGCAACCCGTGTTCTTCGAGCACCCCGAGTCACATAGTCACGAGGTCATCAAGTCCCTCCGTGCACTGGTGCGCAGCGACACACAGAAGGCGCTATCGATAGTCGGAGAGGGCTACCACGTGGTCCAACCCCGCGAGGTCGTCGAGTTCTTCAAGGACCTCGTCGAGAAGCAGGGCTTCGAACTCGAGACCGCAGGCGCACTGAGTGACGGCAAGCGGGTGTGGGCACTGGCCAAGACCGGCCTGGACTACACGCTGCCGGGCACCAACGACACCGTACTGGCTTACCTGCTGCTCGCTACGAGTTACAACAAGCAGCTCGCCACCACCGGGCAGTGGACAGCGGTCCGCGTCGTGTGTGCTAACACGTTGGAGTTCGCCATGGCGGGCCACGCGGCCTTCCGCATCCCTCACACCCGGGCGTTCAATGCTGACGAGATGAAGGGCGAGCTTGGCCTGATCGACAACAGCTGGAACGAGTTCACCACTGACATCCAGAAGCTCGCGGCCACTCCGGTCAGCAAGCGACAGGCTGTCGAGTTCTTCATGGAGATACTAGGTAATGAAGACGAAGATGCACAAGTGGCTCTCGATGATAGCCGCCTCATCAAGCAGCTGTGGCAGAGTTATACGTCAGCACCTGGCGCAGAAGACACCGCTTGGGGTCTTGTTAACGGTGTTACTCACTTTACCGATCACACTCGCGGTGCTCGCAATAGTGGTAATCGCCTTAACAGCACGTGGTTTGGTGCTTCTGCAAAACTTAAGCGTAATGCGTTCGAAAAGGCAAAAGAGCTAGCGGCCGCAGCGTGATATATCAAACTATATAAATGGAGGAGAAATATATGCTACTGCATATCAACAATGTCGGGACGCAAGAGGAGCGAGTGCTCTCTCTGTTTGCGAAGAACCCGAAGGTCAAGCTTGGCCCGAGTGAAGTGTGGAATCTGGTGGCCCCTGGCTCCCGGACACCCCTGACTTCTATCCGTCGCGCGATTAGCGAACTGGTAGCGTCAGGTCGCGTTGTCAAGCTCGACGAGACACGGCTGAGCCCATGGCGCAAGCACGAACACCTGTACACCATCAATGTTCAGTCCTAAGAACTGGAACCGTGACACCGGCACTCAAGTAGCATTCGTGCTGCGCGAGTTCCGGAAGTATGCAGAGGTGCTGGTCATCAACCCGTTGGGGCTGCTACAAGTCAGGCGGATACGTCTGCTTGAGTTGGATTACTTCACTGACATCAACTTCGGCGCACGCCAGGAGCGAGTCATGAAGCAGACGCTACGACGCCTGGCCCGGAAGAAGGGCACCACGCGAAAGGCACGCGACGCCTTGCAGGAGATATTGAAGTGATTATAATAGGAATGACAGGCCCAGCGGGGTGCGGTAAGGACACAGCAGCCATGGCACTCGTGCGACAGCTGGGGTTCAAGCGCTTCTCCTTCGCAGCCCCCATCAAAGAGGCACTCAACGCTATGTTTGGATGGACTCCTGCCCAATGGCTAGACCGTGAGTGGAAGGAAGAGAGCATCCCCGGCTTCAGAGAACAGAGTCCTCGGACCCTGGCGCAATCACTCGGCACCGAATGGGCTCGCGACTTGGACCCTGACTTTTGGGTCAAGCTCATGCGGTTCCACCTGCTCGACGGAGGGTGTGAGTACGAGCGTGTTGTCATCAGTGACGTCCGCTTCCCCAACGAAGCCACTTGGATACGGGATCACGGAGGACATATCATCAACGCATCACGTGACCTAGAGACTCACGTCAAGACACACAGTAGCGAGGCTGGTCTGTCCTGGGACCTGATTGACTTCCAGCTAGCCAACTCCGGTGGCGTCATCCAACTCGAGAAGGAAACGGTGGGGCTAGTACGTGAAATTCTATCAAATTAAAATTATGGTGCCTCTGTCGTACACCGTTACGGCAAGCGGACAACTCGATGCTGAGATGCAAGCACGTAAGCTCACGCAGGCTAAGACTAGCGGGGGCGACCTGGCACCGTACCTGCACAGCGTCACCAGACTGAAAGAGGAGGATGCGCATGGACAACCACACAACCCAGCAGCATGAAGACTATATCGAGACCTACACAGGTCTCCACTTCTATCCGTATAATTACCGTCCCGAGTTCAACATACTGGACATTGCTCACGCTCTCAGCATGTGCACCCGGTACAACGGACATGCCAACAGATTCTACAGCGTGGCAGAGCACAGTATCATGGTGGCAAATCTCATGGAAACCTTCGGTACGGGTAATCCCCTGGAAGGTCTCATGCACGACGCAACCGAGGCATACTTAAGTGACGTACCAGCCCCGTTCAAGAAGCATCTGCCCGACTGGCAGGAGTTCGATGAGCAGCTGGAAGTCAAGCTGCGAACCTGGCTGGGCTTCGAGGGTGACCGCCCGCCGGGCGTCAAGGAAGCCGACTGGTACGCCCTGTTCATCGAGGGCTACGACCTGCTGCCAAGCGGTGGCGAGTCCTTCGCAGACCCGGAAGAGATGCGCCCGGTCGCAATGGAACTGCTACTCCGGTTCCCGGTCGTGTGCTTGGACCCACCGAATGCAGAGCGGGCGTTCCTCAAAAAGTTCTCGCAGCTGCGGCACAAAGAAGCGATGCGGAGTATGGGAGCATGAGCATCGATTTGATCAACGGAATCTTCGAGAGCCTGGGCGCATTATTCATCATGCTGTCAGTGTTCAAGCTAGGCAGGGAGAAACTTGTACGTGGCGTGAGCTACTGGCACATCAGCTTCTTCATGATGTGGGGATTCTGGAACTTGTTCTACTACCCCTCGCTGTTCCAATGGTACAGTGTTACGGGTGGAGCCTTCTTAGTCGCGGCCAACATCGTGTACGTGGTGCAGTTGTTATACTACACTCGCAAAGAACACAACACGGTAGAGGTGGCAGAATATGCAGAGTATGAGATGTGGCGAGACCGAGCAGCAGGCATTGTGAAGCCACCGAAGGACTACGTAGAATGAGGACACTGGGGCAGGACTATGAAACGTACTACGGCAAGGCGACCGGCGATGATGGGAAGCACCTTAATCTTTCGCTACGAAATCCTAAGTTGGGAATGTCTGAGTACATTCGACACCCCGAGTTCGAAGTACACGGAGTATCGCTTCGCTGGGCCGATGAGTCTAAAGGATTCTGGTATCCCGCAGACGAAATCCCCGACGTTTATAACTTTATTCGACAGAAATACGGGTGGGATGGCGTCAAGGTGGTGGCACATAATGCACTCTTCGAGGGCTTTATAAACTATGAAAAATATGGTGTTGTACCGGGCTCCTACTTCTGTACTCTCGCGATGGCAGAGCACATATTTCAAGGCGCTTACGCTGTCGGGCTGGACAATCTCGCACGAGTTTTGCTCGGCAAAGAGAAACTATCAGGGCTTGATGATCTCAAACATATACATACAATCGATATCACCGACGCACAATGGGTCTGGTTAGAGAAGTACGCCAACAATGACGTAGACCTCTCGCTAGAACTGATGGAGAAGTACGGTGGTATGCTACCACTCGATGAGCAGAAGCTCATGAGTCACACCATCATGCTGTTCGCTAACCCAGTCCTCGAAGTGGACATACCGTTGGCAACAGAGGCACTAGAAGAAGCCGTGGCTGAGACCGCAGCGTTGGTCAAGCAGTCAGGCTACACAGAGGAACAAATCAGTGGCAACATTTCATTCGCTAACATTTTGGCTAAGCATCTGGAGTACGTACCTACTAAGCTATCTAAGACTACAGGGAAGCTTACCAATGCATTCGCCAAGACTGACAAAGAATTTGTCTCGCTTAAGGTGCACGAGAACCCGCGGGTTCGAGACGTTGTACTCGCGCGACTTGGAGTTAAGTCGAACCTCAAAGTCCGACGTACCGAGCGACTGATCAAGTACGGTACGACGGGATCGAAGAAGCTTCCGATCTGCCTGCACTACTGCCGTCCGCACACCCTCCGGTGGAGTGGTGGCGACAAGCTGAACCCGCAGAATTTCCTGCGTGGGTCCAAGATGAGACGCAGCATCAAGGCCCCGAAGGGATACGTGCTGTGCGTAGTGGACAGCAAGCAGGTCGAGGCCCGCTGGCTGGCGTGGATCGCAGGGCAGGAGAGCCTGCTCGAACTGTTCCGCACCGGGCAAGACCCGTACATGGCACTCGCGCATAGCATCTACGGCCCCGGCGACTTCGCCCAGGACGGCGACGAGCGCTACGTAGGCAAAACCGCGCAGCTGGGACTCGGCTACTACATGGGAGCCAAGAACTTCCATAACGTCATGACCACAGGCGCGCGCGGCAAGGCCCTGCCCATCAGCATGAACTTCGCGTACAATGTGGTCAACACATACCGCCGGGTCAATAGTGACATCGTTCAGTTTTGGGAGACCTGCGAAGGGTTCCTCGATCACATGGTCAACGGCAAGGGCATAGAGGAGTATAAGATTGATGGCTTCGATCACCCGTTACTTAGGATCGACGCGGACACCGACCGCATCATTTTCCCCAACGACCTCTACCTCCGGTACCCAAATCTCTGCAACGTTGAAGGGGATTACATGTACTCCCAGCAGAAGGGACCCAAGACTGTATGGAACAAGATATATGGCGGCGCCCTCACAGAGAATATCGTACAGTCCGGGAGCCGTCACAGCATGGCCCCTCAGATACTAAAGATATCTGAGCGCTATCGCTCCGTGCTGCTGGTGCACGATGAGAACGTATACATGGTGCCCGAAGTCGAGGCCGATGAGGCCCTGGCCTTTGGCATCGCCGCCTTCCGTGAGGTACAATGGTGGACACCAGGGCTGCCCCTCGACGCGGATGGCGCCTACGACACCTGCTACAGCAAATAGGAATAACAATGGGCATCGTCAAATCAAAAGACAAGTCAGGCATGTGGAAACATTCCGACACCGGCTTCATTATATGGGACCTCCTCAACAAGAAAGATTTGCACACCGGTGAACGCGCACGCATATACCTGGGACGGATGTGGCAAGACAAAGACCTCCGGTGGTATTGGGAGTCAGCATGGGGTGCCAGCCAGGGACAAGCTCGCGACGACCTGGACGCGCTGGAAATGATTAGACTGATAGCTTCGGAACACTTCGGAACAACGTATAAAATAAAGGAGGTCCGCAGTGACTGACTGGTTCCTTCACGTACCTAAAAAGGACGCAATCGAAATGACAAACATACATGTTATGGTAGACATCGAGACCATGGGTGTCGGTGTGGGAGCGCCGCTGCTAACCATCGGCGCCGTACTCTTCGACCCGAAGATGCAGAGCACCGCTGTCTCCCTCGCGAAGCGCTCGACGCTGATCCACGTCAACATCGAGGACGCTGTGAAGTTCAGCAACGGTGTCGAGGGTGGCACGCTGGCCTGGTGGCTGGGTCAGGACAACCTGGCAATCAAAGGACTGCTCAATAAGAACGCGGTCAGCATGGAGACAGGACTCCAGCGCTTCCGCCAGTTCTGCATCGACCGTAACCCCAAGCTCGACGACCTGTTCTTCGGCGGGCACTGCAACCTACCACAGGCATGCGCGGTGTGGGCCAAGAGCCCGGACTTCGACTGCAAGAACATGGAGGACAAGTACCAGCGTGTGTACGACTTCGACGTGGAGCGCAAGTTCCCCCTCCCCTTCTACCAGTTCCGCTGCGTACGAACGTTGCAGGACCTGGCCTGGCCTGGTGGCCCGGACGACATCCCTAAGTTCCAGACGGGTACCAAGCATGATGCCCGCGCGGACGCTATCCAGCAGGCAATGGTGGTACAGGCTGGGTACAAAGAGTTAGGACTCGCTGATGGATCGTTCGATAACTTTTGACCAAGGCTTGGGAATGTACGGGCAGGTAGACTGCCCAACGTGCGGGGTGCCCGTCCTTTACCAATGTACGCGGATGGACCCTTGGCGATTCAGAATAAAGTGTCACAAGCATGGGATACAGACGAACATGAGTTATAACCGCCACGACAGGAAGTTCAGACATGAGCATTGAAGCCTTCAAGCTACTTCGCCAGCGCAAGGACGGAACCCTTGGCCCGCTGTTCATCAACGCCCGCCAGCGCATACCGCTGGGCGAGTGGCTCCTTGCCGAGGACCACCCCACGAAAGGGTTCGCTCACCGACCTGGCTGGCACTGCACCACCACCCCCGAGGCTCCCCACCTGTCCATGAAGGGCCGAGTGTGGTGTCGCGTACAACTTGGTGGCACGGTTACTGAGCACCAACGCCCCGAGTCACAGGGTGGCATGTGGCTCCTAGCCGGTTACCTCTTCGTAACGGAGATACTCAGTTGAATTTCTTCGACCGACAATGGAACGCAATCACCCACGGAGACACGTCAGTACCACAACTCTTGATAACGTCAGTGCCTCACACTGGCACGCAGACCACGGCAATGCTCCTAAAAGTCTTAGGGGTAACCTCCATGCGGATACATGTGGGGCAGGGGCTGCCCAGTACTCCCGGATGGAAGCTCCTCGTCCCTCAACGCGACCCCGGTAACGTATGGCTATCACATCACTACCGGCACCAGGGCAGGGACTACCCGGATGGCAAGCCCCGCAGTGACGATGTGCTGGGGATGTATGAAGAATTAGAGGAGTGGTGTACGCGCTTCCCCAGCATATCGTACCCTGTAGACACGCCCGTACTCCCCACATACTGGGGCAAGCTGGCTCAGTTTTTAGAGGTTCCTTCGGAAGCCATGTTCAGTGGCGACGTGCTGTCCTTCGTACATGCAGGACATAAGTACGGTGCAGCTGTGCAAATAACTCATCGAGACGCGGCGTATACTAGAAGCCGCGTTCCTAGTACAGACAGATACTCTAACGTCGAACTGCCTGAGTGGGTCAAAACCTTACGCACTGAGTGTGGATACACGGAGCCCTTCAACCCAGCCGGATACGTAGCGACTCCTCTTGTCGAAGGCTACGGTCCAACAGCCCCAACCATACCCGCCATACGTTGACCCTACTCTACCCTCAACGACTCCCAGTCGTAATCAAATACCCCATCCGCCAGGCCGTGTTCAACAGCCTCATCCGGCGTAAAATAAACATCCTCGTGATCACTCATCTGCTTCTTTAACCAACTCACAACCTGTTTTTTTGTCTTCTCGGACCAGCGTGGGGCGGCGGTCATCACCTCTGAATAGATATCAAACATCTGGCTCTTGCCCCAACGCCTCTCAAACGTATCCCACGAGCGCTTCTGCTTCTCTGTCACCAACCCGTCACTGGCGGTACCCTCGTGCATCATGAACCAGCTGTGAGGCATCATGATCCGCTGCTCTGCGGCCTGGAAGAAGATTGAGGACATGCTGCGCGCCGCGGCGTAGTTGATGATGGTTACGTGGCAGGGGCAGGCACGGATCGCATCGTAGATGGCCATGCCTTGGATGAAGTCACCACCGCACGTCTTCATGTGGATGATGATGGCGTCGTTGCTCATGCTTGCGAGCAGGCGTATGTTCCTGATCAGGCGGTTGGCCATCATCCAGTCGACACCGGGCTCTACCTCACCAGCCAGGGGCTCACCATAGGTGTACTCCTCGCGGCCAACGAGGTATATCTCTCGCTTGGTGATGTCGACGTCGTAGTCGTGGATGTAGTTGGTGGCGCTGTACTGCGCCTGGTAACTAACCATCTTGTCAGGCTTGTGACCCATTATTCTAACTCCGATATTGCGACCTTGTCCTCCGTGCACCGTTGCAGTTCTGTGATAGCAGCAGCGAGCGCGGACTCGAGGTCCTTATTGGTTTTCAGGTCCAGGTCTGGCAGCTTGCACGGTTCGAGCAAGACAGCCGGGACCGGGACGGTCTCGTACTTGACTACCTCTACGATAGTCGTCTCTTGTAGTAGTTCGGTTGTGGTCGTGCCACAGCCAGTGAGAAGCAGCAAGAGCATCAGGGCTCTCATTATTATTCTCCTTATGCGTTGGCAGCAGTCAAATCTATGTAGTGGACAATTATGTCGATTGAGCCAATGGCTTCGAAGTTGCCGGTGATTGAAGTAAGTACGATGTCGTTCGCAGCCGGGAAACTTCCAAAAGCACCATCTGCTTCGGCATCAGTCGGGTCCACTGTGGTGCCACCAGTGATGGCTATTGACGTACCCCATCGAGTTGCGGTCACACCGTCACCGACATTGAAGGCGGTTAGTCCGCTGGCGTTACCGAAGGTCGTTGTAATGCGCGCGGTGATTCCAATCACGAAGGCGCCAGCCGGGATTAGGCTTGAAGCAGTCAGTGTAGCAGCTGCGACACCAGGGACAGTTGCGCTGACACTCCGGAGTGTGGTGAGTGCGTTGACCTGCCCGGCACCGAGGTCGCCAGCAAAGAAGTTGAATAAAAATCCCACCGAGCTATTCAGAAACCATTGCGCACCCGGATTACCAGCGACTTGGAAACGTAAGAAGCCGTCAGCACCAGAACCAGTAGCAGCACCGGCATTGAGAATGACTTGGCCACCATCACCGTTGGTCGCGGTTGATGCGCCAGCTGTTATTGTGACGTCTCCACCAGAAAAGGAACCATCACTCGGTCCGAGGGCGCCACCGGTTATGTTGATGTCTCCACCGGCACCAGTACCAACACCGGCACCACCGGTTATGTTGATGGCCCCACCGACTGAGTTGCCGCCGACGCCAACACCAGCAGTAACCGCGATAGCTCCACCGGCTCCAGCAGTACCTGCCGTTCCACCTAGAAGTGATAAGAGACCAGGGACAGCACTAATAGAATCACCACCAGTAATCGTGACGGCTCCACCGAGCCCTGTGCCAGCACCTACGCCACCGTCTATAGTGACAGCACCGCCAACACCGTTTGTTGCGACACAGTTGCCCGCTTGAATTTGAGCTAAACCGCCAGCGCCCGCGGTACCACCAGAGTTACCGGCAGTGAGTTTCGCAGAACCACCACTAGAGCTGGATGTAGGACCAGAGTCACCACCAGATAGATTTCCCTGACCACCAGCGCCGGTGACGGTTCCATCTGATCCTGATATATTTACTGAACCACCACCTGCACCTGAAGCTCCGGCCGCACCAGCAGACATAGTAATTCCACCACCTGCCCCTGTTGCACCACCATCACCACCAAATAAATTGAGGAATCCACCAGCACTAGAGCCTGCTCCAAGTCCGCCTTCTATATTAGCAGTTCCACCGAGACCAGCGGCCCCGGTTCCAGCACCACCGGCCACCGTGATAGCAGCACCATTATCAGAACTTGTGCCAGCTGCAATATTAACTGTACCGCCTACTGTGCCACTAGCACCGCTAACACCACCAGTTATTGTAACTGCGCCGCCAGCACCTGTGCCGGTACCAACGCCACCATCAATAGTAAGTGCGCCGCCGACACCGTTCGTGGCAGCACTTGAGCCGCTAAGTAAAGCGATTGCGCCGCCTATGGCAGCATCGGTCGCGCCTGATATGCCACCGGTTAAAGCGAGAGAGCCGCCAGCCCCTGTGCCAATTCCCGCGCCACCTGTTACGTTGACGAGACCTCCGATTTCATTTGTTCCATCACCGAGACCACCTGTTATATTAACAGCACCCGGTGTGCCTGATGTTACGCCACCTTGGCCGCCATCAATATTAACATCACCCCCGGCTCCATTAGCGATGCCGTCGCCACCGAGAATATTAATTATACCGCCCGTGCCTGTACCCCTAGCGTCACCACCAGTAATATTTAGAACACCTCCGTCGCCGGTTGTCGCTTGGCTCTGGCCTGATGCTAGATTTAGAACACCGCCGTTGCCGGTTACGCCTTCTCCTGATATGCCGCCTGTTACGCTGGTAGTAGCACCCGCGACTGTACCAGTACTAGCACCTGAGACTAAGGCTGCAGAACCACCTTGGGCGTTAGCAGACGTGGCTACACCACCAGTCAGACTTACTTCGCCACCGCTACCGCTAGTTCCGCCACCTCTACCGCCGACAAACCGGACTCTACCCCCGGCAAGACTCGATGAGGCGCCGCCCCAGCCCGCGTCCATATCAATGTTTCCGGGATCGCCACCTGTTGCACCGCCATTACCGGCTTTAACAAGTACGTCACCACCGTCACCAGTAGTTACTCCTAGTCCTGCTGTGATATTTATGTGCCCAGCGTTGCCAGTACCAGTACCATCAGCAGAGAATAAATTAAGAGCACCGCCGTCGCCGTTAGTTGCTCCTGATGCGCCACCATTTAGAGTAACTGCTCCACCAATCGCATTATCTTGGGTACCGGCACGACCACCAGTTATAGTAACTTGGCCGCCCGCGGTAGTGAAAGAAGTAGTGGTCAGACCAGCTGTGATAATAACGTCGCCACCAATAAACGAACTGGACGATTCTCCGCCAGTTATAGTAACTGTGCCGCCACGACCACTTATTGAGCAGTTACCGCCCCTAAGCAGTGCAGCGCCACCGATTCCAGTAGCATCGCCGCCTATAAGTCCAACAGCGCCGCCATCGGGCTGGCTGCCGCCGCCGTTGCCGCCCCAAATTGTAACGGCACCACCTACTGCTGGCGAGTTGCCCGCAGCGTAGCCGCCCCAAATTTCAACGGCACCGCCGCTTATTCCATTCGTTGCGCTTCCGGCAGCGTATATGGTTATCTTGTCAGGTGTCGCAGAAACAATGTTGCCACCCTGCGGTCCGGAGCCAGTTATGGTATTGACGAATAACTTGCCGTCCGCGGCTTGGATTGACTGGACCACACCAGCAATAGATGTGTTTAGGGAGTCATCTATATCTTCAAATAAGCCAGTGTCTCCGTCACCAAACTTCAGTGTCGGTGAAGCCTCGAGGGCACCGGGTGCTTCGGTAAGGCACAGCCTGTTAGCTGTGACGTCGAAGAACGTGGGGCTGGTGCCAATACCAAACTGTGCCCAGGTCGTGTCGGCAACCGTGGCTACGTACCTCACGCTGCCACCGGCAGGTAATGATTCGGCCGTGTCTGCACCCGCACCTAAGTCGTCGGTAGAACCAGGGAACACATCACAAGCTGTGGCGCCGTTGTTACGAATTTCTAACTGTGTGCCCGCCGGGAACGTGGCAGGTAGTATGACTGAGTCACCAGCTGTCGCACAGACGCTGATGATACTGAATGAGTTGATGATCGGTGTGGCACCAGGTGCGCCGCCGCCGGGTAAAGCTGTGAGCGCGAGCGACGTAAGCGGTGCGGCGATGACACCACTGTTTGCTTCGACGTAGCGGTGGGCTTCAATGCCACCGATAGATGTAGCCAGTATGTCGTCAGCTGGCTGGAAGAAACCTGTGTCACCGTCACCAAAAGATAACGGCGGCGTGCCTGGCAAGTCACCGACTGCCAGCGTCAACGTGTTCCGGTTAATGGATTTTAAGACACCCATCTAATTAGCCGTGATGGATGGAGACAAGAATTGTGGGAGTGTTACCTATGCCGGTAGTCTCAACACGAACTTCCGGGACCCAAGCGAACGTCTGTAGCGCTTCGGTCGTGAGTGTGGAGACCTCGTCGATGATGACAGTCAGCATGTCAACCCACGCGTGCGTATGGTCGATGCGTCCCTGGATCATGACGTCAGCGTCACCCAGCGTGATATCAATCTGGACGACGATGTCATCGCCGCCGCGAGTACGGGTTTTCTTGGGGAGTCGGTAGGCGTCACCATTTGCAGAACCAACTTGGGCTACTGCACTATATAGTACAATTCCTACTCCCTGACTGGGACCAACTGTCGGCATTTCAATCTCCTTCGACTTGCAGAGGTCTCTCGACCAGTGACTGTAATCCTGGGGCTATGATAGCAGGAAGCTGGACGTTTGACCACTCTTTATAGTCCTGATCCCGGTCCTCCTGGCTGGCCTCGAACTCGCTGAGGGTAGCCTCTGCGGCCTTCGCGCGGTTCTGGAACAACCGGGTCACTTGGTTTACTTGCTCCAAGTGTCTCTGTAACTCAGTGATCCGGACCTGGGCTGCCAGCGCCTGGGCCACGGTGGCCTCAGCGTTGGTCCGGTTCATGGCCAGGGCTCGCTCCAGCTGCTCCGTTAGCTGTACGCGCGCTGTATCTTGGTATGCTTCCTTGAGCAGGTAGCCCATGGCTGCGGTCGCCGCGAGGCTGACGCCCAGCGCGATCATAAGATATGTGGTCAGGCCTTTGCCACCGAAGAACCCTAGTAGCTTACCAAACATATTAAAAACTCCGGAGAAGTTCCTCTCTCTCTCTAATAGTCTCGTCGAGGCCACGTATCTTTTCAACCACGTTTTTTGGCTTCTTGGGCTTACCTTGCGGGCGGTTCTCCGTTCCGTCTTTCGGAGGTACCTGAGTAATTATGGTTGGCACGCTCTGGTCCGCAACATTTTGTAGCGTCCTGATTGGTGCCGCGTCAGTCGCAGCTTGAGTTGCCGCATTGATTTCGGCAGCAGTTACTTCGTCTTTACGCGCGCGTTCGAAGTTGGTAATGATAGCCTGGTTAGCTTGCGAGGCCGCAAGGTCAGGGAAGGCTCCCTCGGCTGCTTTTAGCGCGGCATTATACTGCGCTTCTGTGATCGGCGCGGCCATGGCGTATGCCCTGGCTTACGTGAAGAGTTCTAGTACGACGTTGACGTCACCGATACCAGCACCGGCTGTGCCAACAATGGTGTCCATGATGAGCAGGTTTCCAGCAGCAGCGACAGGCAGAACGCCGTTGACCAGTTGTTGAGTCCAGTCATCAGCACCATCACGAAGATCAGTATTAGTGTCCGCAGTGATGTCAGTCGTGAAGAAAACCGCAACGTGCTCGTCTACATCAGAGCCACCTTCCCCGAAGGAGATAGTGGCATTCGGGGCGCCAGCAAAACCTTCCGTCACGTGGTTGACAAACACACCAAGGATGCGCGCACGCTTGCCAGCAGGCAGCTGGTACACGCGGTCATCAGTACCGACGTCAATGTCAATCTGTGGGATGTGCCACGTAACTGTGTACGCATCGCCACCTGGCTGCGCGTTGTCGTCAGTCGTTGCAGTCGCCAACTCGTCAGCGAGTGTGCGAATATTGAGTTCGTGTAAGGTTTTTCCGCCTACGTTTGCCATGAGATTACTCCTTGATCCAGGCGATAGTCAGTGAAAGTGTACCTCGACCGGCCGGTGTACCATGATCAGATGGAGTACCCGTAACGAGGAAGTCCTCTCCACCAGGAATGTATCCGGTGAAAGTAACAACCGGGGAAGCCGGTGTTGCAGCCGCAGCGGCACCGAGGGTAGCCGATACAGCATAAGCATCAGGGTCAGCAGCAGTTCCAATCTCTACTATCGCACCTGCGGCAACCAGGTTGAATGTCTCGGTGATGTTGTGAACCGAAATGTCCATGACCTGTCCTTTGAAGCCAGTCGGTGCGGCGATGACGTCAGTCCAGCCTTCGCCCCAATCCTCAAACGTGGAGATAGTGCCGAGTGCGTTGAAAGTGAGTGTCTCAATGAATGACTCCCGGATAACATTCGCTTCGATGTTCAGTCGAATCGTTTGCAAGTCTTCCAGAAGTAACTCTTCGTGTTGTGTTTTACCAGTCATGATATTTCCTTATCTGAACCAACGGATCGTGAGTGCGAAGTCTGCTCGACCAGTCGTACCAACAGATGTTATTGCCATGATCCCTTCCTGAACTGTTTGCGGGATGATCGGAGTCGCACCGGCGACGATAGTCGCACGGTCAGAGAGGTCTAGCGCGATGATCGGGAGCGTAGCTCCGTTCACAACCGTGTCAGCCGCTCCACCGGCTTCACCGATATCGATAGTCTCGGCAGCGTCAAAAGCTTCCGTGATATTGTACCGGAGGATACTCAGCACCTCACCACGCATGCCAGGCGGCTTGCTGAAGTGATTAGCGGTGACGGTATCGACGTCGACTTGCTGGAATTTGTATGTGACGCAGTAGCCACCTTTACCGGTCGGATCGGTGCCTCTGCCTTGCTCAGCTCTGACGAGGGCCGTCAGACGCTCTTCGAGCACATTTTCAAAATCTGTCCTACTCATTCACCTATCTCCTACTACTTCTACGGTACTGAGTTGATTCTGGATCATTATCCCCCATCC
>SDBT01008871.1_pt1 | contig 16372 bp, 1 predicted proteins | sample 2277101 | NCBI WGS metagenome assembly SDBT01 (sample SAMN10404973, study PRJNA504765) | marine sediment metagenome | isolation source: marine sediment core GS10_PC15, 103 cmbsf | place: Arctic Ocean: Southern Knipovich Ridge | collected 2010 | reverse complement strand
TTTTACTTCTATGCCCAACGTCGGGTAGGTGTGTCTTCTGTTTTAGGACCCATGTCCGACGTAGCCAGTCTAACTTACACTGACGCAGGCGCCCCTGCGACTCCAATTGGTTTTACTGCTGCTCTCCCGAGTGCGTTGATAGCAAACCCATTTTTCAACGTAGAGCTAAACTGGACTGCGAATACGGAAGTTGATTTAGATCATTACGAGTTAGAAAGAACTGTGGCTCCTCCTATGGGCTATTCACTTGTAGCGACTATCGACAGCAGCTTAACAACCTATGTAGACCCTGTTGACGAAGATGATACTTACACTTACCGTCTTTACGCTGTGGATCAAAGTGGGTTCAGGAGCACCCCGGCCACGGCAAGTCATACAGTCTTGTTAAGTCCTGATCTTCCGCCAAATCCGATGGAAGTGACAATGCCTCCTTCAGAGGGAGCTATCAACGTCCTATGGAAACGCCCGGTATCATTGGATTTGGTTGATATTCATGCGTGGCGCACAACATACGTAAGGCTTAACTCAGATAGCACTGAAATACCAGAAACATCTATGACCGTCTCTATTAACAAAGACGACATGTTCTATAGAATTGATAACCTATTAAACGGAGAGCTTTACAATGTGACCATCCAAACCATTGACAACAAGGGTCGTGTTTCGGATGGTATTACAAAAACCGTCTCTCCGATATTGTCCCTGGCTCCCAAAGATCCAGAAAACATTTCTGTTTTAGAAACAGAACTGGTACCAGAAGATGTGGTACTCACTTTTGCGTGGGGAGAGGGAGCAGATGAGTATGATCCATCTATTCCATATCGTTACAACATATATCTAACCATAGATGGGCAGCAAGAAAGCGATGCCGTATTTGTTCCTATAGGAGAAGAGGAACAACAAATAGACCTCTATATTATCGATGGGAACATTTTCTCTATCCCGCAGGAAACTTTAATCACCATACGAATAACAGCCCTGTCTCAAAATGGACATGAGAGCAAGGGAAATTATCTCAGGTTCTTTACAGACAATTTCGGAATGCCGCTGCCAGTAGGGAATCTTCAATCTACCTTCGATGTAGACAAGGGGGAAATAACCGTTACCTGGGACAACCAGATAGACACCTCGTACATCGGAATAGAAGTGCTCGATGATGATGTAAATTCAGATTACCCCATTACCACAATCATAGACAGACTCCTGGAGCGGGTTGAATTCTTTCGATTTTCTGGAGAACTAAATCACTCATATACAATAACTGTGACCCCATTTGATGTCGATGGTGTCGCTGGCCCCTCTGATGCAACTGTAGAAGTGACGATTATTGCAGGAGGATTTACTCCACCTGCCTTGCCACGAGATTTCTCCCCACAAGCCGGAGATCGTCAAGTGTCGTTCTCGTGGATAGCGAGCCCGGATTTTTCTGTAGTATCATACAAGATCTACAAGAAAACCGGATCTATAACTACCACAGCGGCGGATTGGGCTCTACTTGATACGGTTCCAAAGACTATAAATCACTTCGAAGATTTTGGATTGGAGAACAACCAAATCTATTCATACTATGTAACTTCCGTGAACTTGTACGGACAAGAGTCATTGCATCTGCCGGATGGAGCGTTGAATCTAAACTTCATCGAAATCATACCTAAAGCAACGGGTATTATTGTAGAACCCGACAATGTCCAGCTGTCTTTGGTAGGGGATGACATCCTTGTCACATGGGAATCACTTCTAGAAGAGTTTGATTCCTTTGAGATTAAACGATCTGTGGATAACCTCCATCTGTGGGAAACCATTGCCACGGTAGATCGAAATACTTCAACTTATCTAGACGAAGATATTTTACTTATCCACGGGACAACATTCTACTATGCCATTGGGAAAACACTTAACGATACCGATATAGTCGTTCAGATATCGAACATTGCTCCTGAAAGTTCTATACTTTTGGGCAGCTTGGTGGTCGGTGCCGCTTCATTCGGAGCACTAGATATCACAGGTCGTAGAGACTTGCTTGACCTTGAAGACCCTATTGGGGAATTTACTTCAACTCGCATATTGACTCATAAACATGAAGAACTGGATAGGTTTGATCCTGAGCGCATAAACCTGCGTCCTGAGTTGACTGTTACAGATTGGGCAACCATTGATGGTCGCATTTTTACCACCGAAGCTCTTGACATAGGTGGCACAGGATTCGTGGTCAAAGTAGACGGCAGATTCCCTGAGGTATTTTTCGAAGTAGACACTGTTACTCGTAGATTGATTTTTTCGGAACCTATTGTTACAGTTGATGACGGAGGAAATATCACAGAGGATCTCCCTGCTATTGAAATGACAGTTTTAGGAGTAGAAGAAGTTCAAAATACTCTGCCTGCGAATCGATTCGACGACATACATGCTCGACAAATGGCGTTCGGTCGTCTTAACAAAGAACAAATGTCCTCTATTAACCATGAGGGACGAATACAAGAAACACTTCTTCCAAAAACATTCAATTTGGAACGTTTTAGCAATCATGCGTTTATTATTCCTCAAGGCAGCACAGATACAACAAAGAACTTCGGGGATGGTACTACGTTCTTTTCTGTGATTGAGGGAGACGGACTGATTGATGAAATTATCGATTGGGATCAAGAGGACAATGGTGATCTAGTTGGATTCCGTACACCCTCATTCTCCGTGGATACTTTGCTGAATCTTAAACAGTGGACGCGCAGCAGTACTCTTCAGTCCTTCGGTGATAATGCTAACGAATTTCACACTCAAACGAATCAACTATTTGCAGTTGAACAGGGAAATATCAACAACCGACAGTTTTACACGATTAACCCCGCAGCAGTGTCTGATGTTAAAAACATAGGACGCCATTTTGTAACACCAGAAGATCTGACCATCCATACCGGCGAGAGCAGAATATTAGAACTAAATGCCACAGGATTAAGCCCGAGCCGAATCTATGAAATAGACCCCGTGACAGGTGATCAAAAGTTTATCGGGCACATTAGACAATCTACAGGAGATGGTTTTTTTGGAGTTTCCGCAGTAGAATACAATCCGAATGATGGACGACTGTATGGCGTTAACACCACCTTTAGAAGACTGCTGATCTTAGATATAAATGACATAGATGGAGACCAATTCATCGCCACGACAGAAGTCTCTTTAAATGGCATTGATTCCGGCGAAAGCGTTGGAGTCACTTTCTTCTTCGCAATGGCCATGGACACTACCAACAACATTATGTATGCCACATCTTCATTTACCGCAGGATCGAGAAGATTGTGGACCATCGATCTATCCACTGGGATTGGATCATTAGTACATCCTACTAACAAAGTCACGAAAAACTGCACGAGTGCGACCTATGACGCCGAAGTAGACAAACTCTACATACTTGGTTCTGGTGGTGGAGGCGATAGTCAATTGTACGAGGTAGACAGAACCACTGGGCTCGACACTTCTTTAGGGGTATTTACTCCTCCTTCGGGCAATGACACGAACTCTATGGCAGCAGGGCCGGTTGATATGTCTCTGTGGCATGTTGGGTCTCATCCTGGAGATAGATCACTAAACCTTGGAAGACTTCCTGGAACTCTGTCCGATGTATATTTGCGATTCAACGTCAATGTGGATGTGGGATCAAAATTAGGGACAGCCGTACTTAATCTGACAGCTTACAACGAAGACTACTCTGTAGGCGATATTGGTCTCAGGGTTTCAGTTCTTGACCCTGCGGTGATCGTAGATGATATTGATCTGAATACAGAATCTGTCAAAACCGTCAGTACGATTGCGACTATGGACTGGTTTCCATCTGCGTGGTTACAAGATGAAGTCGTCACATTGGATATACGTACATTGGCTCAAGCATTCGTAGATGCGGATGGGTTCTTCAAAAACCGACATATGATTCTTAAAATCGAAACGCTTGCAGTCACACCCATGGACAGTGTTAGGAACTTTTATTCATTTAGAAGCGGAGCCAACAAGCCAACACTAGATCTGTCGTACGTGGTTGATGGAGCCGCAGTAACCGATGATGAATTTTTTCAAAGCGAGAAATCGTATGCCTTGGCATTTGAGTTCGAAGATTCTGACCCCACAAGATGGGTGAGAGTTACAACCTTTGATACCAGCATTAGTCCTAATCCTGTGATTGACTTGAAAAAACGGCTCAAATTCAAAATACTCACTCCGAATACCGATATATATGTGGGTTTAGGCATCCGCGAAATAGCCGACCAAACAGCCGCCACAGGGTCCAATGGAGGAGTAGTGGGTCCTATTGAGTGGGTCGGAGTGAGCGAGATAATCACCGACGATCTTGGCAACACAGCTCCCAAAGGAAAACTCGTTAATAGCAGCAGCGATTGGCAAGATATAGAGTTTGACATAGAGAAAGAAATGATTTTTCCATTTTCGACTGATTCAAATGGTGTGACAGAAGGAAAGCTGGGAGTTTTAGAACATTTGGCTTTTACTATCGTTCCGGAACAAGGAAACCCAACTGGACCTATATATATCTGGATTGATAAATTAGAACAAATAGATGATGTTTTGGTATCTGGCACCAGCCAAGGGATGTTGTTGTCTCGTGACTTTGGTACTTCATGGAATTCAGTACGCTTTGTCGAAACTCCAGTTCACAAATTTTACAAAGCCGTTAACAATCCATTTACCTGGGCAGTTGGTACTAACACAGTCTTGTTGGCAACAGATTTAGAGAATTGGTTTGAAACCAGTGGTCTGACAGGAGTCCAGTATATTCGTGACATCGTCGAAGATGAATTTGGCAACATGTATGTTTCCACAGACAAAGGAGTATATTGGTTCGAAATAGGTCTAATCAACAACTTCTCTTCTTGGCGTCAAACCCAGCCAGTCAACGCCTTCACAACTGATTCCTATGGAATGTATCATAATGTCGTTGCCTCTGGCATTGATGAGATATGGGTTAGCACAGAAATTGGAATTTACAAAACACTAGATCAAGGACAGACCTGGCAAGATACAGGAATGGCTACCCAAGGACTTCCTGTGTTCCAATTCATCAACATAAGCAGTGACGCACTGTTGCCGAACATAATTTGCGCTACCAGAAAGCATGTCTTAAGGAAACTAGGAGCGGAAACAAAATTTACGGTATTGGCTAATTTTGAGGTACAGCATGATGTATTTGACATTTGGGTCTTCGAATACTTCTCAGGTAAACTCTATGTATCTACCAGTAAAGGAGTTTTCTCCAACGCTATCGATGAGTTGTTTGTGCCTGGTATAAACACCGCATTTGTACGAGTTTTGCCTGGTTTGGATATAAACGGACAAGTTGGAGTGGCTTTTAGTTTGAATGTGGTGCAGATTGACACTGACCCCGTAACTAACCAGCTCTTCATTGGTCAAGAAAATAGAATCATGATGGCAGATGAAGAAAATGTCCTAAGCATTAAAGAGCAATTCCCCAATAAAGAGCTTCCTTCGTTTTTCCAAGAAGATACAGAACTAACAATTGGGTATGTCTACAACGCCTTTAATAATGTTTTGGTATTCCGGAGTCCCCAGCCTGTGAATGTGCTGTACAAAACTGCTCATATTCCACGAAAAATCTTTATCCCCGTTCAGGATGGCTGGGCTCAAACTAACCCAGAAGCAGATGTGTTTATCTACGTGAATGGTTTACCAAAATGGTTGGACTTCAGACTTGATGAAGCTCAGATACTTAGTGATCTACAAGTTCTTCAGGGAAAGTTGGCTCCCATGGTAGGAACACTTACTGACTTTAACAGTCTTCATCCCGACGCCTCTACTAAACTGGACGAAGTTATCGTAGACATTGCCAACATGATATCCGGAGGAACAGATTCAACATCTCTGGTCAACAACGCAACCATAATTAGGTTCATGGAAAGCTATACCCGATTCTTGTCTCTGATTACCAATGCCGTTGTTATAGCCAACGAGCTAGATGCCTTTCCGAGAATCAACGCAGCTGGATTCTCAGCCACATTGCGAGAGGGCAACAGCAGAGCAGAGCTACTAGAGACGCAAGAAGGTTTTACCGCAAATGATTCTACGGGCATCAGCATTGACACAGTCACAGGTGAAGTGGACTTCCTTACGATCTTCACTAACGCCACAGATAATGACGCGAGGCAGGAGTATGTCTTTGATAAGTACGACAAAATGCTAATAACGATCTTCAATGCAAACGTGGCGAATATTGGAGAATTCACACATAGAGAACTAGAAGACCAAATGGAAGCGATGAATACTGGTTTGTCATCTCATTTATCAAGAGCCCATTACACGAACCTGATCAAAACGGGCATTTTTATGGAGTCAAATCACCATTTCTTGTTCGACCGATTCAACGCTAGTAACATTCAGAGCAAATTCTATGCAGCTCACACGAGCGACTGGTACGACATTTTGAACTCTACTTTGGATTATGACTCAATCCTTAATGTGGACAATAGCCCTGAATCTCACTTTGCTAATGTAGTTCAAATGTTTACAGAAAATCCTTATCTTTTAGAAAGAGTTTGGGTAGGAACAGATAGCGATATTTTGCAATACATATTAGACACCTCTACTGGTGAGCTGACTTTAGAAAGCTCCATCCGACCCGGCAGTGGATTTAATGAATTATTCATTTGGGATATATTTGTTCTAGATGAGGATGATATTTATGTCGTCGCAGAAGAAAAAGATTCAAAAGTTGGACACATCTTCCGCACCATCGATGCTGGAACCACTTGGACAGATTTAGAAACCATTAACCTGCCGCAGAAGATTTACCAGTTTTTCATATTAAGCGGCAACAAAGTTGTAGGAACCGAAGAGGGAATATTTTACTCAGATAATAATTTTGGTACATGGTTCCCATCAACCATGTCTTTGTCGGGACAATTGAGTAGCGGTTCTCCATCTGTAACAGCATTTACACAGCGCATCAGAAACATTGAAACCACCACATTTATGATAGCCGAATCTGACAGGTGGCTTTATACCTCTGGGAGTGGACTCGACTGGTTTGCTTTAGGAGGACAGGCGTCTTCAAATAGTATGTCAGTCATTAACAAGGTGGTTCGATTCAAAAGCCTGACATGGATTGCTACTGATAGAGGTCTTTACAATGATGGCAACAGCATCTTGGCGGACAGTGTGCAATTCGGATTACAAACCGGGTTGGAAGATAGCTCCAACGCTTCGTCTCTGCTGAACGTAAGCGACATCGATTTTGGAGAAGACGCTTTTTACTGTTCTGCTGGGAATAAAATTTACAGGTTCTTGGACGATGAATGGCTCGACTATGAAGTAGGAAATGTTACGTCAATACACAAAATTATATTACGAGAAACAAGCAGTGAACATTGGCTGATCGTGGTCTCTCATAATGTAATCAGAACAGTAGATGTTACTCCTACAACAGGCGTCTTTGGATAATGGCACAACTTATCACTCAATCTAAACCTACGTTCGAGTTGGGAACTATTATAGCTCAAATTGCGCAATTTTCTGGCTCCAAAACAATCGACAAGATTTCCTTGAACTTGACCGCAACCAATTCTGAGATTCAGACTATGGTTATTGGAGTCGCAGGCACCCTGTCATTCTCGGCAGCAGCGTTTCAAAGTGGTCGAGATACTTGGAATTTTCAGCCCGTGATACACTGGGACCCGGCCAAAAACTGGACAACTCGGGGAACCTCTATTGAAAATACTCTGCAAACAGTTTCATACCTTAGCTCAGCAGATGCGAGCCTGAATGCTCCTTTGATCAGGTACAAGCTGTTTTTGGATACACCAGGGACATATGATCTTTGGGGGCTGGGATATACTAGCACCGAAGGAGTATATTGGTCTTTTGATGACGATACCAGCGATATGCGCAAAATGACGTTAGGAACATTCAGTGGTCCGCCTCAGTGGACGAAATTTGGATCATTCTTTTCCAATGCAGGGGGACAACACACTTTTTCTATATACTTAAGTGACGCCACTACAGTTGTTTTGGACCAATGGTATTTCACACGAGACACAGATTTCGATCAAACGATTTCTTCCGAAGGATTGGATTTCACTCCTTTGGATGTATCCGAAGGTCCATACAACACGGCGACACGAGTCAGAAGCCTGTCTCCTTATGGAACTTTAGACGGTTTGGTGCTTCCGACTCCCGACTCGACAAGCGTAACTCAGTGGCTGTCATCAGAAGTAATTACGGCATCTGGGGCGTACCATTACGGTATCCAAAATAGTACCAGCGGGACTGGAGTGGTTTATACCGATGGGTTATCAATGGAATTCTGGCAAATAGGAGGCAGAAGTAGTGCTGAGTTTTTCCCATCTTGGGATTTTGTTTTTCCAACTACTAGTGTTGGAACATCGTGGATTAGTACCGATTTTGGTGAAAACTTTCTGGAAATCCAATGATAAACTTTTCATTTGAACTGCATGAATTCGACGAGGCTCTTACTCCTTATGGGACCATTGAGACCGACACACCTACACGTTCGGATATCACAATAGCTGATTTTGCTTCTGGGGATCATTTTAGAACTGGAGCCGAAGATGCGACCAACTCTCTGGTTTTGGAATTAGAAGATCGTTTGATTACGCTTATCCTAGATGAATCCGGGTCCATGACCTGGAATGATGCCAATGCTGACCGGCATACATACCTTCGTCGATTGATAACTAAACTACGAGACACCTATCCGGGGGATATGACAGCGAATTTGATTAGCTTCGGTGGAACTCCTGTTACCAGTGAATTGTTAATCACCAAGGCTTCCAGTGACTTCTTGTCTTCGGGAGAAGGACAGAATCTAAATCTATTGCTACAAGAGACCTTCCAGGACAGTGTTCATGACTTTGCGGGAGTCAGAGTAGTACGAAGAACAGATAGATTTCCTACTCACCCAGCAGACGGAATCATTGTCGGTGAAGGGATTTTTGATGCGGTAAAAGATGATGATCTTGTTGAGGGACAGATCTACTACTATGGCGTCTGGACATTTAACAAAGATCAGCACTTCAGTCAGGGCAAATTCGTCTCTGGAATTCCTTTCGACAGGATACTTCCCCGAGGAGTAAACTTCGCTACCGCAACTCCGCGCATTTTGCCTGGAATCCAACGGCAAGCCAATCTACAGCTCCTGTACAACTTCATCGAAGGATCAGGGTCAACGGTTTTTGATTCATCTGGAAACGGGAATCATGCCATATTGGGTTCTCAGGTGATTGAAGATAATTTTTGGCTTGGGGATTCCGCTGCTGGATCTATTGAAGATGGAGATTTGAAAAAAACTGTTGGAGTGAGATTTGACGGCGAATTTGATATACTGGAAGTATCTGCTCCTGACAACATTGCCATTGTTAGTTACCCTCCGACTTTTCAATCAATTACGGTGAACTTTTGGGTCTATCGGTATGAAAACCCATTAGAAGAATGGGTGATAGGCATATCTAATGGTACCAGCAACTATATTGGATGGGCCATTGGAATAACACCTACCGGAAAAATAGCCGGGACGATCGACAAGAGCATAGAGACTGGGTTTAGTACAACTTTTTCTTCCTCAGTAGTTCCTGTAGAATTATGGACAATGGTAACATTTGTAATTGAGTGCGATTCAGGAGATGTTATAAAGACAGTGTACATCAATGGAGTGCTGACGAATTCCGTGGCAGACCTTGGTGCGTTTGATACGAGAGATCAAAATAGTTTATATATTGGAGCAAAACCCACCGACAGCGGAAACACCTGGGTCGGAACTGACTTTTTTGGATCGATAGCAAATGTGAGTATTAGTAACACTGTTCGTGACCAAACATGGATCACCAATACTTACAATACTGAACTATCGGTTTTCAATCAACCTCTTCAAAATGCTGCTGAGGCACCAGTTGACAGCGGGCAACGCGAAGTCCTTTTGTCTTGGACTATAGAGGACGATTTTGATTTTGTCGGTGGAACAATCAAGATTATCCGCAAATACAGAAATACTCCGACTCATTCTGCCGATGGAGTAGTGCTTACTCAGGCAGCCACGGCGGGCCTGTTTTTCTATCTGGATTCTTTTGATTTTGTCAATAACGCTGATTACTACTATCAGATATACACATTCAATGCTCTTGGAAATCCTTGTGACAGAATAGAAGCACGCGTACTTCCTGTTCACATACCATCCTCAGTCAACGATTCTCCGGCTGCGGAATTATCTCCTGTTACTAACGTGACCGTAGTTGAAGGCAACAGGAAGGTCATGCTTCAGTGGTCTAATCCTTCTAGTGATAGCACATGGCAAGGAACCAAGATATACTATAGATCAGAAGGTTATCCCACGGTCGCAACTAACTCTCAGGGCGATTTAGAAATCAGTAACGGTTATGAAGTGTTTGACTCGTCAAGTGCTGAATTTTTTGTCCACCGAAAAGTCGGCATTGATAACGATGGTATCGATATTCCGCTGGAAAATGCCAAATTTCATTACTACACCTTAATTACCTATGATACGGCGGGCAGAATCTCTGACGCTGTGTTTATAGTAGGAACTCCATCATCTCAACTAACCACTGTTTTTCCGCCGAGCGAAGTCAAAGATATTCACTTGACTATCGTTAATCCTGAGACACTTTCAGTCCAATGGACCAACCCGCTTGTTAAGTCAGATAACTTAGAATTGTTCTTTGGAGAATCAGCTCTGATTTTTGTGAGCATTCGGGACATCTTTGGTGGCGGACTAAATGACTTGGTCAACATAGATTTACAAGTGTGCACCAACATTACAGATCGAGAACTAAGTACACGAGAAAAATCATTAGGAGTACTGGGTCCAGGGGATGCTCTTGACGGGCCTTGTGGTAACCCAAATATCATCTTTATGAACGGAGGATGCAATCACGGAGCCAGGCTAGATGAAGGCTGCAACGACGAACGAGAAGATGCAGAAACAATATTGTCTTTCGCGACAGTGTCAAGCGGACTTATCAAAGGAGTGCTTACTCATACTCCTGATGCCAGCATTCTAACCCGCCGAGAACGATACGAAATGAGCATTCGGGCGAGGTACATTGTTGAAAACCCAGATACAGGACAGCAGCTCTTCGAGTTGAACACTGAAGGAGTCTCCGTTTCATTCCAGCATCCTCTGGATATCTCCATTATCAACAAAAACAATCGAAAGATCACGCCTCCATGCGGAAGCACCGGGCGGATACGAGGACAAACAATCTGTCCTAGTACTTGCGGAGGCAGTACCAGCTCTGGGTCTTCTTGTGATCCACAAGAAACCAATGGTGCTCATATTAACGCATCCCAGCCTTACCTTGTCCGAGTTGAATTGCAATACAAAGGAGAAGCTTTGCCAACAGGAACTCCTGTCGCAGTCCAGTTGTTCAAACACTCAGAAGACAATATTCTGACTACAAAATCTGACAGAGTTACCATGCGTGAAGGAATTTACAATACCACCGCTGTTCAAGAGCCTCTCCTTAATTCAGCCGGAAATCCCACTGGAGACGCGGTTAGCAAAAGCTTCGTGGATATTGAAGTCCCAGCCCCATCGTTGCCTGATATAGTTGATGTGTATGTGAGCCTGGATTATTTGGGGTTCTTTCTTGATGGAATTCACACTATCACCTTTATAGACAGCCTCTTCATCCAAGTAGAAGCGGGGCACCCTGTAGCAAACGGCATTGACGTTGCAGAGCAATTTGCTACCGTCTGGACTATTGATCCTGACGATCCAGATGATCCCAATTCAACAGTTCCGGTACCAGACGGGACTTTGGTAAAATGGGAATTGGTCAAATTGCGCCATGGTAAAGATCGTCCATTCTATAGCCTAGAACCTATCAATGAACTTATTAGTGGAGTGTATTCCTCTACAACCAGCGGAGTAGCTCGAAATATATTCTTTGGTCCTGTAGCCAACGTGGAAAGTCACAATGACGAAGTTTGTAACTCAATATGCTGTATAGGTGAAGAATATGCCGTCAAAGCAAGTGTTATTCTTGGCGAAGAAACCGCAGTAGATGCCGTTTATGTAGCATTTCCTTGTATTGAAGAAGAAGAACTATTTTTAAGTCGAAAGTTCTTTATGAATGCAGCTGCGGGTCAATTAGGACAAAGACCAAACTACGTTACATGGGCAGATGGAGAAAGCTTGCTCAAGTTTCAAATTGCCCAACATCCCGCCCTGATATTGGACAGTGAAATCCCTGGAGCTTCGTGTTTTCGAGATTGCATAAATGACAACTTCAACAGTCAGCTATTTTCATTTCCGGATGATCACACAGTCCAGATTACAGCTCCTGGAGAAATAATCTGGGATGTAACGTTTGGAGCCCTTACAGAAACAGGAATCAGTTCTGTAAGGGCTTTAGAGACAACAGAAAATATACTGTCATCAGAATCGGTATCTCCACTAGAAGGGGAAATCAATGCTACGGCAGCCATTCCAATATCAGGAACCGTGACGGATTTTTATGTGCGCTTAAACAAATTTGTCGGAGATGGCACTAATCCCCAGCCCGAAAGCTGTGAAGGATCAGGCGGAAGAGGTGGGTTTGGAGGGGAGGGCAATGTCGTTCTGAATTGTGAATGGGAAAATATCTGCAAAGACTCAAATTGCTCTCCAATAGGTGGAATAAGATGGACGGGCGTTAGTCAAATATCAGGAACCTCCACATTGCTGTCAGACAACATTGCGGTCACCCTGACGGGTGGGGGCGGCTATGATCAAGGCATTCCTCCTATTATGGTTGGTTTTAAAGAGCCATTAAGCGTAAGTGTTATCGAAGCTCGGGTCAACGGACAACGATTGGAAACCCAAGATTTACTGGTAGATGGCATATCACAACATACAATGGTGGTTGAGGCAGAATTCGCAAACCAACCTGTACCCGCAGGTACCCAAATAGAATTACGAGTCGAAGGATCAAATGCCAGCATTGTACAGTTGTCCAACTGTATTGAAGCCCCTCCAGGATGCTCTTCAGGAGCTGCGGGAGTTATCTATACTGATTTGGTTAACGATCAGTTCATCAACCCTACAGGAGCCAAAAGGAGTTTGGCGTACTTTAGTATTAATCCATTGCCGAACATCGCCTTTAACGCAAAGATATTTGTAACCTGCCGTTATGATGCATTAGGTACCGCAGAGAGAGAAATAACTAGGTGTGTTGAGTTAAACAACACGGTCAATATAGAAACGCCTGATCCTGAAATTCCGCCAACTGTGACACCTTCGATTACCACAGTTACTTCGAATGAATCTCTTGTTTATGACACTGTGGGAGATGTCTACTCAACTACTGTCTCTGGTAACATGAACCGCATTGCTCACTTCGCTTCCAGCAACGAATTAGGAACCACAGCAAATATCTTTCTATTCGGCGGGTACACCGACCACGACCTTGATGGAGGGTCCAGCCTTACTGCAACTGCCGAAAAGTTTGACCTGGCTACCTCTACTTGGTCATTCATTACTGATATGCCGACAGCCCGAGCTGCGGGACAAACTGTTATCGTAGATGATGTGATTTACTGCATCGGAGGGCTGGAACTAGACCCGATTACCCAGCAGTTTGTTGTATCTCGAAAAATAGAATCTTATAACACGATTACAGGTCTATGGAATCCATCTTTGTCATCTATGCCTGAGGACGTAGTTCGGGGGGCAGATTATGGAGTAGCATTCGGTGATGCACAATATGATGAAGTTGACAACATCTATGTACTATGTGGAGTCAACAGTGTTGTCAATAACAATCAACCCGACACTCTAAATGACCGCATTCTACGATACACTATCAGCACTGATACATGGACCAAGATTCGGCCGTTGGAACTGCCTCTGTATAAACGTATTGCACCGTTTGGATTCTATCGCGATAATCCATTGCCTCTGATCACACTTGCAGATAATATTGAAGTAGAATCTGGAACCAGCGATGCTGAGTATGCCAGTGTGTCAGGGTGGGAAACAATGGAAGCGGCACTACAAGTGGGGAAGATATCCAGCACAACCGGGAGTATATTTTTACGGTTTCCGATAGACTTGCCTTCCAACGCAATTGTTACAGCAGCCAGCATATCCGCTGAAGCTTGGGATGCTTCTACTGATACGGTACTAACAGATGTATTCCTGTTGGATCTCGACAATACTCCTATATTCGTTGATGCTGTTGACCAGCACTTGACAGCTACGACGGGGTCCGGGATACGCTGGGACATGACAAGTGATTTCACGGCGACCTCTATTACTTACACTTCTCCAGACATAGCTCCAATAGTTCAATCTTACATTAGAAGAAGTGGTTATTCTACTGGAAACTACATTGGCATCAAAATATACGGAACAGCAACGGCTGGTCCCAATAACACAAAATCAATAGCCTCTTTTGACGATATCTTTACTGGCAATCCTACATTAAACATTACCTACAGAACCAGTGATTCTGCTCTTAAAACAGGGTATATTTACAGTGGATCATTCCCGAAAACATTGGCTGAAATCAATGCAGAGTTCAATGAAAAACTAAATCAAGCTCTTAGTGATTTCCGTTCATTTATTTTGACATCTCCATACTATCTCAATTTAACCGTTTCAGAACAAGCCTCGTTTACCGACACAGAAGAAGAGAAAATATCAGACAGCATCGTTATCCCGCCTTATATATATCCCGCTACAGGGTTCAAATACACTATGGGAGATGAACACTTTGATAGCACCAATGATTTGGTCATAAGTATCGCGGACAAGGTTGACAATGAATGGACAGTTCTTCCTAAAACCCGAGACAGAGGAAAAGCTGTTTATATTTCCAGCCAAGATTCTGTCTACTTCATGGGTGGTAGCAACCAAAATCAATCTACTACCCTGAATCGTGTTGAAACCATAGACTTCAGCAGTGAAGCTAACATTTTTCTACAGCTTACGGCATTTAGTCGAGGGAGATCTCTGTTTTCGGCCGTCCCAATACAAGATGACATCTACTTTGCCGGGGGATTGACCAGTGGACATACAGCTGGGTACGTAAAAATAGAACTATTACAGGGACCCACTCTGGTAGAGGCACAAGGCAATCAAAGTTCTGGTATAGTGGTCATTCTAAGAGATGATGCAGGAGAAGTCCTAGATGCAACAGTCCGCCTACTTGTGAGAGGACGAATTAGAATCCCTGAAATAGACGGCGTATTAACAAGCTTTTTGGCCGAACGAGGAGCAGACAGAGCACTTGGAGGAGATGGAAGCGGCAATGCTCCAGATACTCCACAGCCAGGAGATGAGATTGATTTTGGACAACTGATTGAAGCCCAAAACAAGATCAGTGATCCCCATAGTGATGCATTCCAATTCAATTCATCTAAACAGCTAGGAGAGCAAGTGTTCTTGTTCCCAGTATTGTACAACGAGCAAGAGATAACTATCTCCTCAGGGATTGGCGGGGTTACCCTGTTGCCACGATCTGAAGACCCATTGGCGGATTTTCAGCGACTTGCACAGTTTATCAATGAAACTCTTCGGGGGACTCCTCCTGATCCTAATGAGCGTTTTCAAGGAGATCTCACCCGAGATGAACTGGTTGCTCTGGGCGATGCATTGCAGACAGTTACTTTGCCTCCTGTTATTTTGGACAGTAATACGATCCGAAATTTGTATGATATCGAGACCGTGGTAACCATTGTGGATGATTTCTACTTCGGACAAACGGTTAGCGATTTTGACTTGAACATACAAGAAGAAATTAATCAGAAAATTGAAGACATTCTCACTCCGCCAGATCCAGATGATCCAGATCCTAGACCAGGAGGAACTCAATTTGGTGGTCGTCCGGTATCAGAGGGCGACTGCTTCCTATTGCAACATGTAGCTGATCCCGTAATCCCATCGGCAGATACTCCACCCCCACCTCCCAGCAATAACATTGGCGGACCAGGAGGGACAGGTGGGTTTAATCAGTCGGGACAATGTTTGTTCTGCAAAGCTTTACTTCCTCTGTCTCCGTCGATTCAATTACAACTACCAACTACCACTGCTTCTTTTTATAATTCCACCGATTGGGTGCCGCAAATAAAAAAGCGCCTAACAGGCGGTAGTACGCTAGCCGAAATGTTAGACGAACTAGATATCATTGATCATGAAACCCCATTTGGAGCTAGTCAGTTGTATTCTGCGTTAAAAGAATCTGCAATAGTATCTACGGGAGAAGTTTTCGAATCTCAAAAGAAAGTATTTTACATTGTATCAGATAATTCGGAAAACTTTTCACTTATTAGCAGAGACGATGCTATTGAAGAAATTAACGCGGTTGATGGAGATCGCAATGCCCCCGTAGTCTATGCTGTTTTTAGC
>SDBT01008870.1_pt1 | contig 16372 bp, 13 predicted proteins | sample 2277101 | NCBI WGS metagenome assembly SDBT01 (sample SAMN10404973, study PRJNA504765) | marine sediment metagenome | isolation source: marine sediment core GS10_PC15, 103 cmbsf | place: Arctic Ocean: Southern Knipovich Ridge | collected 2010 | reverse complement strand
ACGGCTGGCATCTGCAGTGGATGCGACAGAACTGACCATTCTGCCACGGCCTCCACCCTCAACCCTGAAACTTTCCTCAACCATAGCTTGATAATCTACCAAAAAATCTTTCATTTCTTCAAGCTTCTGTCTGAATTCAGGAGTAGTATCTTGACCAGCATCACGTAAGGCTTTTATGTCTCTTTCCTTATCTCTAATCTTGTTGAGGATAAACTGTGCCTCTGCAGCCTGAAATTCTCTAATTATTCTTTGGTACCCCTTGTCATCCTTGTTCTCAGCCCTATGAGTTAATGCCATAGACTTAAGTCTTTTCTTATCCTCTCTTGCCTTGGTGGGGTCTTCAAAGGTTGCTCCACTTCGAGCCTCGTCTAATAGTTTATTTATTTCAGGGGAAGCTCCGGGAATTCTGTGATCTCCTGGCTGAGGAACTAGTCTGCCTGCAGTATCAGTTACTGATCTAAACGTGCCGCTCTTGAGTTGTGCTTCAGACAGAGACCCCTCCGCCTGCCCAAGCTTCTCACTTAGAAGACCAAAGGCTTGTCTATTGGCATGGTCTATTACTGGGTCCATAGCTCCCGGCCCAGCACCTGCTACACCCCCACCTTGAACTGCATGGGCCAGGGAGTCAAGCATGGTTGTTATATCCTGGCCAATAGCTCTAGCTGGAGCTATTAGATCTTGACTCCTATCACTTACTCTTTCAAATTGTTTCTTAAGAAAGGTTATGACCTCAAGAGGAAGATCCCCAAGGGCCCCAAACAACTCCTCTGGGCGAACCTGGTGTGCTATTAGCTCCTGTCCACGACGCTCGCGAAGTTGGGCAGGATCCATTTCTCCGGAACCAGAAATTCCTCTATCTATGACGCCAAGTATTTTATCCCTGTGCGGGGCTAATGTCCCTCGCTCAGATTCAAGGCTAGACATAATTCTATTTACAGGGTCTTTAAATCTTCTTTCTTTTGAAGTACCTGTAGTCATTAACTGGTGAGCACCTTCATGGGCAAAGGTAGATAAGAATTCAGAAATAGCTTTAGATACTCTGTGAATTATGGCGGGAGCAGCTTCCATCTTTCCCGAAGCCATGGCTTCTAACTCTTCAATGGCCTGTTCGAACGGATCAAAAACATTAGAAGATATTTGAATTTCACCAAATTGGCCGCGGTCAGAACTAAACTTACCACGTATCCCCTGCGCTCTTTCAGGGGCCATCCCCTCTCTTTCCCACATTTGGGGAGTCCGGCGCACAAACTGATTTTTAATAGCACTTAAATAACTACGCAGACCTTCAGCAGCCTTGGAAGCAACTCTCTTTGGATCCATTTGTCCTGATGAATCACCAACCGCCTGATCCATTTGATCTTCCATCATCTTAGGAAGTATACTAAGAATTTCTCCTAGTTGATCTAAACCAGATTTTTCACTGATGGACTCTACAAAACTACTTCTACTACCTCTCCATTGAGGGAAAGAAGCTGCAAGGATATCATCTGTATTAAACCCTTGAACCCCCTTCTCTCCCCTCTTAAGCATAGACTCTAATTTACCTTCTAGCTCTGCTCCAGAAAAACCTTGTCCCTCTAGCGCTTTACGCATACCATTCTTAAGTGCCTCAAACATTCGCTTTAGAGAACCCTTCACATCAGAAGCGTCTAGTATACTTTCGATTACGGGATTCCAATTACTAACTGCCCCTTCAGGAATTAAGTGACCCACGGCGTTATTTTTCATCCAATCCTGAAGATCTAGTGGCTCCATAAGCATCAATCTTTCTTCTAAGCCCTTCCTAAACTCCTCGTTGTAATTTCCTAAGTTTGAAAACATCCCGCCGGAACCCATTTCGTCAGATATTTTTCCCAATTGTCCTTTTCTCACCATCTCTGGCAGTTGCATAGAGGGTACTCCTGCAGCTTCATGTTTTTGCTTCAGCGCCTCGTTAATGTTCTGCATCATCCGGTTTAATCCAATTTCTAAGACAGTATCCGTCTCCTCAAGCCCAGCTTTAATTGACATCATAAATTTACTGTAAGCCTCAGTAGCTGGCCCTACTGACATCTTAGGACGGGTAAGACCTCCCACACTTTCTCCTAACTGATCTTCAGTATCGGGGGCAAGTATACCACTTCTAAATCCTTCAGGACGTCCTTTAATATTAGCACGATAAGCTGCGCCAAGCTCATCCAATCCTCCGCCCGCAGTAACACCTGATTCTTTATTTACGATATTGCCCATAACATTGGACATATTAATTCCAGCCTTACCAAACATCTCAGAAGCTGTTAACATCTTTTGAGAAGCGTCTTTAGTAATCTGGGCATGGAGGAAAATATGATCTCCGTCGAAATCCAAATTCTGAATAGCAGAATCAAATGTGTTATTGAATTGTTCCAAAACAGTTCGAAGTTCTCTTAATTCAGATCTTACTGTTGTTGCTTCTGCGCCAACTCCTCCTAATTCTTTTAATCTAGTAGTTAACTCTTCCGCCCTCTGCTTTAAAGGTTCCATTGCGGCCGCGACATTACCTGCGGCCCCTTCAGAAAAAACACCAGGAACTGCCGCTGTTCCTTGAGGAACACCAAGATTACCCTTATCCACCATTAAATTACCTGGCTGAAAACTACCTGCTCCTGTAGTAGGATACCTACCAGAAAATACCCCTCTCTCTAAAAGGTTACTTTTAGCTTCATCCGTAGATATTCCATGAGCAGAAGATAGTTTCCTAGCCCAATTCTCAAAATCCTTTTCATTTATTATTATGGAACCGGCAGGAATAACAGAGTCGGGCTGAGCCTGTTTTATTTGATCTAGAGCCGCAAGTGCTTGTCCCACATCTTGTCCTGATTGTCCCAACTTATTAAGAGCAGCAGACGCAGCCTCTAGTCCTCCAGAAATATCCTTTGGAATATGCATAGCTTTGGCATAAGGTGAAGTGGATATACCCGCCCCTTCCTGCGCAAAAAGTTTTCTACCCTCAGGGCCACCAGAACCTTTTCCTGGAACCAGACCCGCTACCGTAGTCCTTAATTGTTCCTCTAAACGTTCCAGATTATTATAAAGCTCGTCAGAAGCTTGAGCTCCCCCACCCATCGTTACATTTAACCTAGCCATGGTTTTCTGAAGTATCTCTAAATGCTTAGTCTTAAATATTGCTCCTTCTCTGGCAACTTTATTACCTGTACCTGAACGCTGGGCCATAATGTCTCTCACCGCGAACATTTTCTGGTCGTCGGTCTTCTGAGAAGCCAAATACTGAGAAGATGTCCCACTGACGTCTCTAACCTGTCCCCCTGATCTATATTGAATTCCAGAAGCTCCCTGAATAGAGTCTATCATAGGCTCGAAGAAAGCCATGAAATTTTTGAAGGCCTTAGCCCCTTCTTCAGTTGCGGTACCCAGTTCCTTTATGCGGGCGATTTCTTTGTTAAGGGCCTGGTCTGTAAGCATAGCTGCTTCTTGCAGAGCCTCTGCACTTTCAGCGGGGTTACCTCTCTCCTGAATATTAATAGCGCTTGCGGTTTCTCTTATCCTATCAAATAGACGGGTGATCTTATCTGACCCTTGCAAACCTAGAGGAGTTTTAAAACTATCTCTTTGTCCGGGGAGCTTTCCTATTCCAGGAATTCGAAGAAGCCCTGTTTCTCCTCCTTTTCTTGGAAGAACCATAGAGAAAGCTTCGACTGCTTTTTCCGCATCTAAAAGAGTGTTGGTAAAGGAAGAAGTTTCTCCTGGAAGTTCAGGCAAGGCATCAAATGCTTCTGGGCGCATAACCTTAAGACCTTCAGCAGCAACATCTACATGTTGTCCTAAAGTTCTCAAACTCATAATAAGATCCACATTCTCGGCGGATACCTGGGACATTTTTTCTACATACCCTTGGACTGCAACGTCCATTTCTCCACGGCCCTTCATTGACTGAACGTCTGTAGCGGACATAAACCTATCCTTAATTACGGAAGGGTCATTAGCCGACTCTCCAGCTGGGACACCAAAATGCAGTCTTCCAGTAAGGGCCTTTATATTCCCTGCCTGTCCTGCCACTCCTCCTGATATTTCGCTTGTTCCTGTAAAATTTTCTAACCCAAAATTTTGAGCAGCTCTTCTAATAGCCTCGTGAATTTCTAAACCAAACTCTTGTAGACCTTTGTCTATTTCATCAGATACTGTTTGAGGAGAAACATCTTTCAGTGAATCAGAAATTCTATGAGCCATCATAACAGCGGCGTCGGCGATATTTCCTCTTTTGGCCATTGCTTGGGGATCCATGATAGCTTCAATAGCATTTCCTTCAGAATCTTTACCTAAATCTTTATGTGCTACTATTCTTCCCTTTGATCCTCCCGCAGTTATTAACTTACCAGCAGAACGCATAGGCTGAATCTTTTCATATTCAATTCTAAAACCCTCTATGTCACCTTCAACTACTTTCTGTATGCCAATTATCTTAGCTTTTACGGCATCTCCCATATCAAACTTAACTTCTTTTCCAGAAGGGTCAAAGCCCATGAGCTGATCTGAAGCTATTTCCATGCCGCCAATTATACCTTCAGCTGCTTGGCGAAGAGTGATCGCACTCTTCTCCATAGTTGTAAACTTGTGAAGTGCAGATTCCAAAACAGGGATCTGGTCTTCCATTCCTTGAGGAAGTTTAACTAAAGCAGTGTTCAAATACTGTCCTGCTTTTCTGGAGGTCATCCCCGCCTCAGATAACTGGCGTTCTCCCTTACCCATTACTTGGGACTCTACTCCGCCTCGGACCTCAGTAACCTGCTGAAACATAGGTGATCGTTCTGGACGGAAAGCACGAGCACCATGTGCTCTTTGAGCTGCAATGTTACGAGTCTGTATAGGTATTTCTATTTCATCAGGGACTGCTCCCTTAGGACCTACAAGGGCCCCTCTTTTAGGAACTGCCGAACTCTCTACTAATCCTAAAGTAGTAATCACTTCTATACCCGCCGCAGATACGGAATCCAAAGCAGAAGCAACCTTGGACATCATTTTATTGACTTCTACTAAACGCTCATTCTCATCCTTCAGATTTTCTAATCTCTTTTTTTGTTCAGCATTGGGCCTAAATTTAAGAACTCCCTGACCTCCCTGACTAACTCCTAGGCGTACTCTTCCTTGAGACATACTAGGAAGAGTCTTCATCAAAGATTTAATCGCACCACGAATAGTATTTGTAGCTCTTTCTGGCCTATGCTGTGCCTGTAAAGCAGCTTTCTTCATGATCGCATTTTCTGAAGACAGTAAGTTGTTTATGAAAGAAGAAACAGTATCTCCTACCTTCTCTAACTTAGCTCCGAAGACTTCGACCTGAATTTTAGCAGTTTTTACACCAGTACCGAGGCCCTTAAGCTGAATAGTAGCGCCTTCCCCAACCTCAGCTTTAGTAGGTAGTCCTACAGCCCTAGCAACTTGACCACCCTGCCCTGGAAACATTTGCTCCAATCTTTTATTAAAAGAGTCAAGAGCCTTGTTAATATTCGACGCCCCTACTTGGGCGGCCTTTTTATATATCTCAGCTACACCTTTAGCCTGTCCTCCCTTTGGAGGAGTTTCGCGGGCGTCGGCCTGTTTCTGCCTTGCTCTTCTAGCTCCAGAGGTTTCTTCTGTGCCTGGGGTTTTTCCACCTCTAGTCACAGTAACTCCGGATGCAGGTAAGTGGCGACCCCCAGTGCTCTTCTTTGTATCTATTTGTTTTTGTCTAGCTGTATTGGAAGCCCCGGATTGGGGAGCGCTACCGGGATCGGAGCGCTTGAAGCTAAGAATAGCTTTTTGAGCATCTTGTATGGCTTTAGAAAGCTCTTTTACGTGGCTAGTTAATTTTTTTCCAGAATCTCGCGATTCTTTAGTATTGGCATCTGTCTCTGTAGACAAAGCGTCAACTTTTTTAGCTAGCTGGGACATCGCTGCAGCGGACGCATCTGGTTTTATAGAGAGAGCGTCACGGGCACTTCTAGCGGCAGGGATATCAGAGCGTCTAGCGCGTGCCCTTGATGCTACAGCAGCGCCTTCCTTAGCGCCTACCTCAAAAGCTTTCTTAATTTCAGCTTTTAGCTTCTTAGTGATATCAGCTATGCTTTGAGGATCTACCTCTAGTTTTATGCCTATTTTAAATTCTTCTTCTACCAAGTTTCCTCTACCTCCTCCTTAATACTAGCGGCTTATTCGTGCTTTGGCGCGGTTGCGTCCTCTCCTAGACCTAGGATCAATTACTTCAACATCTGACGTCCCCTCTCCTGCTTTAATTCTTTGCTCGGAGTACTGCATTACTGCAGCTTGGGGATGGTTGCTGGTGATTATTAATTCGTCTCCTCTCTCCCATGCCGAAAGTTTACTGCCTGATGCGGAAGCTCCGGTTCTGTTTACCTTACCCTCATTCTTATCCTGTTCACGCGACTTAAAGTACGCTTCCATAAAACTATCGAGAGCTTCATCGTCCTTAATAATATCATCATCGGGCTGTTCATTGGGCATCATCTCGTAAATAGACTGGTAATGATTACTCCAATAAAGAAGAGAGAGTTGATCCGTAGTTAAATCATTATACTCCCTGGTAAAAAGACGGCCACCTATTTTAGTTGCCGCTATATATCTAATTCTCCATAGACTATGTCGAGCTAAATATCTCACTATCCTTATACTAAACCCTGTATTAAAATAGCTAAAATTTCTTAAGACGGATGTCCTAAGAAATAAGTCTATCTCTTTTTCGAAATCTTCGAAACCTTCCCAAAGTCTTTCTCCTTCTAAAGTATAAGTAGACGCCCAGGCCATGTACAACATAGACACCTCGTCAGCTTTCTTTTCACTAGTTAGATAATAAAGACTGGAGGCTTCTGATTGTAAATCAATTAATTTTTCCCCTAATCCCTTTAGGGCCTCTTCTATAGGTAGTCTACGGCCAGGTAATTTAGTCATAGACAGAAGTTTTTCCTGAGCTTTGATCTTAGAAGATATGTCTTTAATTTCTGCTTCTGTTTCAGGGGATACTACAGAACCACTTTCTATCAACTCGTCTATATCTTTTGTGGTAGGTAGCCCTGCATCTACGGCTTCTTCTAAAGATATTTGCCTAATATGTCGGCTTTTAAGAATATCTCTAGCGTCCGGGTGAGAAAAAACAACATAACGGGACCCTTCTTTAGAATTAACTTTACTTAAAAACTGGTTGTTAAGTATACTCTCTAAAAACTCTTCTATTTTTTGAAAAGGTATGTCTTTTTTATCCTCAAGAAGTTCATTTATTTCTTCATAGGATAGATCTTCGGACATTAGTCATCCTTCTTTTTTTCAGGAACCTTCTTTTTAGTTGTGGCCTTCTTACGACGTTTTCTTTTCTTAGGCTTATCCTCTTCTACTTTGTTTTCCACCTTAGAAACATCCAATTCTTCTACTTCAGAATCTGACTTATCTTCAGCATCCTTTTCCTCTTCAGCAGAGGCGTTTTCCCCCTGTAATTCTTTAATAGCGAGATCGAAGCGAGCCTGTTGTATTTCTCTCAAAGCTTTCTGTTCAGGAGCCTGTTCCATAAAATCACTAGCTAGTCCTTGCATCCAAAGCATAACTTCAAATCTGGATTTAATAGCCAAGGCAGTGTTTTCTTCTGCTCGGAAAATTTCAAAATCTTCCCAAAGTTTAGAACCGTCTTTCTTCTGAATTAATCTACTAGTTAAAAATTCAACCCTAGCATCTTCAGCTAAGTTCTCACATGTATTTCCTAGAGGACCATTTACTTTCTGATTTATACGAAACAAATCCTCTCTAAGCAAGGCTACTGAGGTAGCTAGAGCTTCTTTCTCTATTTCGTCGACTTCTTCATCCAAAGTTTCAAGTTTATATAACTCTGCTGCTAGATTAGTTTTTACCTTATTTAATTCTTCAGTATAACTGTCATCCAAAATACCTTTTTCCTTAAGAACCTCCAACATTTGAGCTTGAGTTAAAAACGAATCAACTATGGCTTGGTTATATATCTTAGCATATTGCCAATCAGATTTTCTAATATCCTCACCTGTTGGATTAGCTATGTAATATAATTTGTGGGTTTCCCCATCAACATTCTCTACTAAAAACTCTCTTCTAGTCTCTAAAATTTCTTTTACTTTATCAGCCTTAGACATTATGTCTCCTTTCCTTTTCCTTACTTATATACAGTCTCTGACGGTAGGACGTCTTACTTCAATAACATCTTCAGTTGTTGAGGTGTATACAACATCATAATGGATATCCAACTCTCTCTTAAATTTCCTTATAGCATCATTACCTGATCTCAGAACTTTAGATCTAAAAGCTTTATAGAACTGAGGGTCTATAGCTATTTCAGAAATGTCTAGAATGTGATCGAATAGCTGGGTGATTATTTCTTCACCGTCTCTTTTGAGTTTATCTTTATCCCTTTCTGACCTTTCCTTAGTACTATTTTCTTTTAAATTCATAAAATAATTTACTCCCTTTTTTTAACCCTCTGTTTCTACAGAGGAAACTTGTTTCCTTACTGTAAGGTTCCCCCGACAGTAAGGAAAAAAATACTCTTAACTTATTCTTCGGTTATTCGAGTTAATCTGAATGCCCGGATCGACTACCAAGTCAGCAATAGGTACTTCACCAACTACGGCGAATACTCTGTTGGTTCCTCGGAATCCATAAGTCTGAGTAGCATTCTCACCAAGGGTGAGATTATAACCCTCATCGGTAATTCTGAGGTCCTTAGCAATAACAGTCTTAAGGGGTCTCTCACGATGCGTGTTAGTTTTATTCGGAACTGCGGGAATAGCTGTACCATAAGCTGAACCAGTATCTGGGTCGGTGGTTCCACCGTCATAATACGTGAACCTCAATCCTCTCTGATAGTACTCATCCCCTACCATCTCTCGTGTAAGAACTCGTCTTTGAGATCCAGTACCACCAGCTTCCTGGTCAGTCTGCTGGAATATCTGAACAACGAGGTCCAATCGATTGTTGGCAGTCATAAAGTCGTAAATAGAAAGGTCATCACTAGTACCACCAACAACACCGCTTCTCTTAGAAGCGAAAGTAGCGTACTCTGTCAAGTTGTTTGCAGTAGTCTCTACAGACACTGTAAACGGAATTGGGAATACAAGAGCACGGTCGTATGGTCTCAAGTGAGACAATTCGAAGAGCGGATCTCGTGTAAGGTCCGCTGTAATTGTTACTGAAGTAACTCTCAAAGCGATTTGGTCATCAAGTGCTGCACTCGGGTCGAGAGCATCCTTATCAACCAAATAAATCTCGATCTGTCCGTGACGAACCGCACCAACATCTTCTGGTTTGCCGGCAGGATCAATGTCAATCGGTACAAAGTACTCTGCATCTCTTCGCGTAGCCATTTGGTCATCATTAGTTCTATTACCTTGAGCTGTTGAGCTTAGGTCGGCGAACTTAGAAGCATATGCGTTAGCTGCGTAAATTACCGAAAGAATATCACCTTCGTGCTTACCATCAGTGACACCAAAGTCAATGTTGGTTGCGAGGTCTGTGGGATCAATCAATTTATTAAGGGATGAGTCGTAAGTATAAGATCCGGCGGCTGCTGAAGTTCCAGAAAGTACTGGAATTTCGGTCGATATCTTGGAAGATCTGTTGAAATAACGAACAGATTCAGTTCCAAATTCGTCGAATCTCAGGAAGGCAAGCTGACCTGTAGAACGAACGCTTACGCGCTCGGGGGTAGCTAATCCTTCATCAAGCCCTAAATATACTTCGGTAGTACCTGAAGCAACTGTTAAACCAGTTCCTCCGGTAACACCGTCATTTTGATTCCATGTCCCATTGGCCTCACCGTAAACGAATTCCTCATTAGAAATAAATCTTCCTTCGTTTACGAACCAGAACTTAGCATCTGTCTCTCCACCGTAATTCTCGGTAGCATTAGCTCCTGGAGAATAACTCCATTCAATTGAGTTGATAAATACCCGAGGCAGGTACATAGTTTGGTCAATTTCATCGTTTGTGGTACCCAGAGAACATTCACTCTGGACAGGGGCCCAAATTTCGACCGCAGAACCAGATTCACAACCTGACAGACCAAAGTCGGTCAGAGCGATTCCGTGATAATGCGAAATCGATACTTGAGCGTCACCAGTACCACTGGCGATAGAAATGTGACCACTAACAGAGGTTGCATCATGCACAACCACGTCATCAAACTCAACGTTTGCTAGAGCATAAAGATTAGAGACTGAACCAAATTCATCGGTTTCTATGGTTACGGCAACGGTCGGTGAATCATCGACTACGTCGATGATTGAAAGCTGACCGAGTTCGAAGACATCCTCTGTGTTAAACGTTGTCGTAGAACCAAACGTCATTACACGGTAGAGAAGGTTTCCGTTCGCCCATACTGAGTTACTCGGATAGATAATTCGATTCCGTCTTACCATAGTAGGTCTTCCTCCTTATGAAAATTTTGTTGTCTATATAGCCGGGGGGACTATACGATTATCGGCCAAAGCTAGGCGCGCTTTGGAGGATAGGCCTTAACCATACCTGGGGGTTTCTACCCCCTTATAATATGTTAAAGTCTATACCATCTCTAAATGAAAACATTGTAAAGGTTATCTTAGATCTGAATCTATTTATGTCGATGTTGTCTTGGCGTCTAGCGTCAACAATTTCTACCTTTATATTATCAAAATAGAATAAACCATCATCATTTACGTTTAACTGGAGAGGATCTCCGTCGAAATCCTCGTTGAAAGTCCCATCATAATTTAAAGGCTCTCCCTCTCTAAAATCCAGAATAGGAATATGTCTAAGATATAATGCATCGTGAAGAAACTCTGTCAGATCATCTCTTTCCGCACTGGAAGTGGCAAATACATGAAAGACTACCGTCCTCACTGCGCGACGGCCAGGTCCTATCTGAAAAGGCTCCTTAATATAACTTCTCATCTCTACAGACACAATAGGTAAGGCAGGGGGTTCCGTTCCAGGCCACCCATCTACAACAGATACATAATACTGAGTGAAGTCTATAGTAGTGGGAATCCCCTCTGCAGTGGTGGTGGGACCTCCTACTCCAGAAGCTACCACTGCTCCCTCGGAATAGTTAATCTGATAAAGAGCGGGATCTATTACAGCCCCGCCGGCGTTATATACATCTACTCTTGTGGTCTGTTCGGTGCTAGGAATGGAGTTAGTAACACAAGTACCTGTTCCCATAGAATCGAAATAGACCCAACCTCTTCCTTCATCAAGGAAGTTAGGTAACCATATTATTTCTGCTTCGAACCTCTGCTTATCTGTATTGTAAGTTAGAGGAGCATTGTTCACTCGTTCAACCCACTTCAAAGGAAGAATAGCCTCTTTTATCCAATGTTGCAAGCTCATATCTTCTAAGCGGGCCAAACTTATTGTCATACTTTCTTTCCTTTTGCGGCAGCGGCTATGGCCTTCTTAATGAATGGTCTAATTTTAAACTCACGGAGCGCTTCATCGAATATATCTAAAGGTGAAAATCCTGAAAAAGGATGACGAACATTTTCATAAGGTATAACCCTATCCCACCCTTGGTCGTGATAATCTGATTTACTAACCATGAAGCCATCACTGAATCTACCCCAACCAGGCTCGTAATTACGTCCTGTTATTGTTTGATATATTTCAGGACTTATGAATGCCCAGTCTCCTAATAATCCTTCCAGATAAAATACCAACCAATGTAAAGGAGCACTATCGTCGGGGTCTATAGTGTTAGAGCCATTGTACCCAAGAAACTCTTTGTTTCCTAACTTAACAGCAAGTCGGTCGCCATTAAATATAAATGTCTCATCAAAATCCCTAAAGAGTCGAGCTCGAAACTCTGCTCTCCACAGGGAAGGGTTAGTGGGGTCATCAGGGCCTCTATCGGCAATATCTCCTAGCTTGTCATACCCTACCATAATTTTATCGATAAGAAAAGGAATACCTTCTCTCCTCATGATGTCTCTTATGTTCTCTTGTATTAGTTTTTGCTTAGATTTTATAATCTTGTTAAGAGATTCTTCATCTAGTTTTAACCTAATTTTTATTTTGGCCATTACTACTGACCCTTCTGGCGGCCCCTCAAGATGTTAATATCCGTAGGCCCTTTTATGCTTCGGCGGCGATCATCGTCTCTACTCACACTACCGTCAGTTAATTTGTTGGAAGTTCTATCTCCTGTGTCAGAAGTCTCTAACCAAAACTCTAGGACGGCGTCTACCCCTCCCAAACCTCTCATAAACGGAGGAATAAGCTTGTGGCATTTAATACCGTTGTGGACGACAAACGTATCATTTTGAGTTATCAACTCATAGTGACAGGGGTTTGTCTTAATTAGAAGTCTATTAGTACCCTCTCTACCTGCAGGAAGATTAATATACCCATCTCCTCTGGCCTCCAAAGGGCTTATGTAATTAACCATCGCCTTAATACAAACCTCTTTAGTCGTAAATAACTGACCCTCTCCTATACACACAGGACATCTACCTGCACTAAAAGAGAAGGGGGTTATAGTTCTTTGTTGGTCTGTACTAGTGAAAATAACCACAGCTACAGTAAAAGAGGCGTCATAAATATTAGAAGACTTTTTGTTAATAGAATCCCAAATACAGTTAGGGCAGTCAATAAACATTCTCTGTCTATCCTGAATTACAACTAAACTCTCAGACAGATCGTCTATTACTTGCTGGGTAATTCTTCGAAAATCTTCTTGAACTTTTCGAGGAATTAGTCTCTTTGGCATTATTCTATTCTCACTCCTTCTAGATCGTAAGATGCGTTTGTTCTAGCACAATCTATTATTTCTCTAATCTTTCTCTTAAGATCTCCTAGATCCTCTGTACGGGAACGGACAATACTCGTGTTGTCATACTCAGTAGTACCATCTCTAACACGGACGGCGCTTTGTTGAGCATCTCTTAACTCTCCCTCAAGAAGTAGAATAGCTGCTTGCATGATACGCATCTCTGTAGTAATTTGAGTAGAATCTAGGCCACAAGATACTAGAAGATTTACAGATCGATCATAAGCCAACAGTATTTCTCTGTCAGCATAGCGGAAGTGGGTATAGAAAATATCTAAGGTACCTGTTATACAAGCCTCAGCACCACTGAAGGTAAGAAATCTATAACCCATAACCGTTGGGTCAACAACGCTAGTCTTTTCCGCACCATTTATTGTAACCTTGTCAGGCCAACCCTTAAAGTTAATTAACTCCCAAGTTTTCTTATCTGCAGATACCTGTGCTGCACAAGATACTTGGGATTCTGTATTATTTACATCATAGTAATCTCTTTCTACCAGCCCAAAATCACCTATAGTTACCCTAATAGATTCTACTATCTCCCTGTCTTGGACAGAAAGTGCAATCTCCGGGGGATATGTTGCTGTACTGATAGGGTTGGTAAACGGATCGAAAGTACCTGTCTCTTGAGCCAGAGGAGAAAAGGCACTTGAAACCATAGTACCAGAATTAAAGTACTGGGCTTTATAATAATATTGGGGGCCCCCTAAAAGATCAGTAGAGACGTAGCTTACCGCTGACCCCAAAGAAATGGTTTCCAACGTAGTAAAAGGACCGTTAGCGGCGGTCGCTCGAAGAACAAGAAGTTGGTTGAAGACTGCCGTTACAGAACCTGGCAATTCAACAGATATAGTTATTACGCCATTTAGAACCGACGTTATTTTAGGTTGTAGAATGGCCATCTATACGCCTCCTCTTTAATATACTTGCGATAACCTCTTTATTAGGTGTCTCTGATGAGCTTCCTTTCTAGACTGCATCTTAGAAACAGCCAATGCTTTTCTCAAAATACCCCGATCATTACATTTATCAATCATGGGACGGGCCTGCTCTATGGGAGTTTCAATTAACTTAATAACCTTAATATTAGCCTCCTCTAAATACTCAGAAGTACGCTTCATGTTAACACCAGCACCTTTTGCTTTGGGGAAATTTTCGTTGGAGGAATCTGCATCTTCTGGAAAATAAAGAACTTCTTCCTCTCTATATATAACCCAAAAACTATTGACTAGTTTATTTTCTTTCAACCATTTTACAAACTTGAGACCTTTCTTTTCTCCACTCTGTTTACCAACAACTATGTAAACTTCGTCTAAACTAATAGTATTTCCAGGAGGAGTGGATCTCTTAAAGCTATAGGTAGGTCTTTCTCCTTCGTTTTTTATAAATCCTTTCATAGTAATCTCCTATTACTCAGAATGATCTGAGCTCATAAACCTAGTATCATAGTATTTGTCTAAATACTTATCAACAAAGTTATGTAAATAATTGGAAATCCTGTGGGTAATTAATGACATTATAGTTAAATCTACCCAGGGATTCCCAGTAAAATTATAACTCAATTGTAAAGAAAAAACAACCCCGAACGCTACCCAAACAGAAAAACAATACCCGCAACTGAATAGATCTTTGAACCAGGGGGATATAGATTTTATTCTTTCCCTAATAGGTTTAAATATAATTGACTTGATAACTAACTCAGTAATGAGTTCAGTTAATAGAATTGTTAAAATTAAAGACATATAAACTCCTATCTATAGATCACAGTGATGTCAGGGATGAGGGAGCTGGTTGTTATAGCTACAGTTAAATTATCTAAGGATAGACCATACTTATAGGTACCTTGGGAAGTGGTAGCGTCAGCTGATAAGATAGTGATAGCATTACCGGACTCCGTTAAAGTCACAAGACAACCAGTAGCGTCAGAGTTAACAATCACTTTAACTAGAAATATAGTATCTCCACTGATCAGAGTAGAACTCACTGTATCCAGATGTGTATACCTATTTCTTCGGTCGTATAGTGTTTCTTCCGGCATCACCTTTCTCCTCTTATTAGGATTTTAATAATAAGTAACTGTTATATCATACACAGAACCACCACCAGTACCCTCTACAGTTAAGCCGTTAGTGAGTTGTATTTGATAAGGTAGAGTTCTTTGCTGAGAACCTATTTGAAGATTAAAAATAGTTATTACAGGGTATGTATTATCGGGGCCGTCATATAAAGTAATGTCTGAGTTTGACGCCCCCTCCATATTACCAGTAACGGACTCAAGAAATATATTTTGTCCTGGCCTAATGGAAAGAGGAATACCTTCTATAGTGGTATCATCATAGTGGGCGTATTTCTTTTTTAAAGATGGCATGTACAATTAACCTCCTTATCTATAAATAACTGTGACGCTTAAGCTAGCTCCTGCGCCTCCAGCGATTATTACACTTAGGTTATCTAATTCCACATCATATTCGTAAGTTCCCTGGGTGGCATTAACATCTGTGGTAATTAATCCTATTGTATTACCAGATTCTTGCACAGTAACCGTAGTTGATGCTTCATCAGAACCTATAACTACTCTTACTAGATGTATAGTGTCGTTTCTCAACACAGTAGTTCCATCTACAGTTAAATGCACATACCTATTTCGCCTATCGTATAATGTTTCTTCTGGCATTATATTTCTCCTTTGTGCTAGGGACCCAGTTTGAAGCGGGGAGACTTCAATTTACCTAGGACGTAACTGGGCCCTAGCTTATCTTGTGCCCATATAAAAAAAGCCGGCAGGGGTCAGTTGCAAAACCCTAGCGGCAGTCTGATCCCCATATGTACTTGTTCCACGAGGGAAGAGCAAAGCCCTCCCCTCGCGGATTAAAGAGCTTAGCTTCGGTCAATAACACCCAGTGCAACCATTCTGGAGTCGAGTAGAGCGAAACCAACTTCTTCCCAGCCGAAGAAACCTTGCTTCTGCTGTCGGAGTAGTGTTGGATCGTCATGAGCCTCGAATTCCTTACGAACGGGCATAACGAGAGAATCGTTAACGGTTAGATCGAAACCATAAACCTGGGTTTCACCAGCGGTAGTAACAGCACCATTGGCGTCAACTGTGTTAACGGTCGTTGGAGTGTAGTCATTGAATGAGCCTCCAGAAACCTGGAAGACACCGAAAGATGCGCCTGCCTGATTAATATTAAATCTACCAGTACCACCGAGCTGGAAAACCTCATGAAGGTTGATGTTCCAGATAGTACCTAGACCTGATGCCTGGAAAATCTCTCGGCGGGTAATAGGATCAATCTGAGTATCAGTCCATTCACGAATGTCTGCAGCATCCTCTGGAGAAATATAGAGGTCCGTTAGAGAGCGTCTAACTCTCTTGAAGCCTACGAGCATGAGGTTCAGTAGTTCCTTAGATAGGAACTTCTCACCAGTTGCGCCGGTAGGTACTTCATAAATTGGAGCACCACGTGATCCAAGAAGTCCCTGTCCAGCGAAGTCGGTTGTAGCACCTGGCACAATTACGCGCCAGCCGGAATCCTCTTCGTAGTCAGCAATAGCCCGAGCAGCGTTACGAGCAGCTCTCTCGGG
>SDBT01008869.1_pt1 | contig 16374 bp, 6 predicted proteins | sample 2277101 | NCBI WGS metagenome assembly SDBT01 (sample SAMN10404973, study PRJNA504765) | marine sediment metagenome | isolation source: marine sediment core GS10_PC15, 103 cmbsf | place: Arctic Ocean: Southern Knipovich Ridge | collected 2010 | reverse complement strand
CCAGTGTTTGAACGACCGATGGCAAGGTAAGCTGTCGTGCCTCCAGTTAGCGGAGTCATGTTCGTGGCGTCAACTGCGCTGCCATCAGCCACACCGTCGATGAACAATTCGATGCTGTCGTCGCCGTCTGTCATGTGGGTGCAACTGGAAGCCTCGGAGAGGCACGCGGCCATCTCGATCATGTGCCAACGGTTTGCTGGGACGTTGGTCGTGCTCCCGGTGGCAATTAGCGTACCAGATCCCCAGTCGTAGTGAATGTTGAAGCCAACGTCTGCCGAGGCTTTGTTTACGACGTGGAATCTCATCCCGTCTGTGACCGAGGAACTCAGGTGTTCCTCGTCGTGATCGAATCCGTCTGCGTCTGGACCGTACTGGTAGGTGAACGCGCAACGCCACTCGTCACCACCGACGAGATCCATGTTGTCGTTCTCTGGTCGCCAGTTGTCACCGCCGCCGGTATTCTTGGGAGACACTCCGAAGACATCTCCTCGAATGTAATCCGGTGCCTCCGTCGTGATCTCGATGTCTCCGTTCTCCAGGAAGACATCAATCCCGTGCGTCACGAACTCGGTGACTCCATCGTCCATCGTGTATAGCGGGCTGTCCGAGTCGTCACAGAGACCGATCTCAGCTGACGAGTCGTTCGGGGAGGTGTCGCAGTGGTTGAAGTTCGTCCAGAAGGTACACTCTGGACACACTTCGTCGTTGGTGAATCCATCCGCCGCCCTGCGGATGACCACCGTCCCCATGAACAGGGGGATTGTCAGGAACAGGGCTAGGAGTACGGTGAGTCGTTTCACTAGGGCACCGTGTACTGGAGCGTCACGGCAACGTGGCCAGGCGTGCCGGTGACGGTCCCGATGTCGAGGCGCATCCAATCACCCGAGTCGATTGCCGAGTCGGTGATGGCTCCGCTGTCTGAATTCGTCGTGTTGCAGGTAAATGCGTCAGTCGTTCCGCAGCTACCTCCGTCCGCATTGCACTCCTGCACTGTGATCGCAACGCTCGTCGCTGCGTCAACGAGACAGTCGATGTTCGTGACGGTCAGCGCGAACGGAGCCTTGAACCAGAGGAAGTTATCGGCGTCGGCAGGAGTCTCCAGCACGAAGGACTCCATGTGGATGACGGCATCGAGCTCCTGCTGGACGAACTGAGTTGTAGCTACCTGAGTCGTGTCGTTGCCGGTCGTCTCGGTGTTCGCTGTGGCTGTCTGCACATCGTTGACAGCGATGTTGTCGATCCCTCCGGAGGTGTCTCCGCCGGTGGTGGCGACATTACACTGACCGCTGGAGCATGAGAGATTCGTGCCGCCGGCTCCGTTAATCTCCTGCTGGACGAATGAGGTTGAGGCAACCTGGCCGCTATCGTTGTTCACCGCCTCCTGGTTTGTGGTCGCCACCTGCACGTCATCGACCACCGTCGCGCCCTGCGTTCCGGAGACATCGCCGACCAGTGAGCCGGTGAAAGAAACGGAGGTGGTCGCGGCAGCCACGGGGCTGTTCACGTTGCAGGTTCCGCCCGCACATGAGAGGTCGGTACCTCCGAGGTCATTGATCTCCTGCTGCACGAATGAGGTCGTCGCCACCTGGGTGCTGTTGTTGTCGTCTGCTTCGAGGTTGGCTGTAGCTGTCTGAACATCGTCAACGACCGTGGCCCCCTGCGTACCGGAGACATCACCGACGAGTGATCCGGTGAATGACACGGAAGTCGTAGCCGCGGTGACTGGGTTGTTCACGTTGCACACGCCACTGGCGCAGGTTAGGTCCGTCCCATCCGCGTTGTTGATCTCCTGTTGCACGAAGGAAGTCGTTGCGACCTGACTGCTGTCGTTGTTGGCAGCCTCCAGGTTCGCCGTTGCCGTCTGCACGTCATCGACTACGTTGGCTCCGATAGTTCCGGAGACATCTCCGGCTAGCGTGGAGGAGGTGTGGCCACCCAGGTCCACCATCGCCCAGGCATTCGTCGAGTTGTTGTACTGGCAGACCTCGGTGGAGCCAGTGCAGTCAGGAAGAACCTTCGCCTGCCAGGTGGTCCCGTTGCCAATCATCATCTCGTCCTGGTTGGAGGCGGTGAGGTTGGTGCCTCCCTTGGCGATCGTGAGCGTGCCTACCGTCTCGGTGTTGGAAAGGTTCGGCGGGTCTTCGGTGTAGTTGAGGGTGATGTCTCCCTCGACGCCACCGTCGTCGGCCACATCGAACCCGAGACCGAAGTCGATGGCTGTCGCCGCCGACACGACGGAGGAGTCGTCCTCCTGGATGTCGATGGTCGCTCCGCCAGGTGCGCTATCGCAGTCGATCTCGTTGCCCGCACCGTCCCAGGTGCAGAGCTGGCCGTTGGTCAACGTCCCGGTAACGGCGATCTTCTCGAAGCCTGTGCCGTTGCCGATCTTGAGGGCTGGGTTGGCGAGAGCCTCCCAGCAGACCTGACCCTCGGCGAAGCCAGTCACACATGCTGTGCCATCCTGGGGCAGCTTCAACCCCTCGGTGGTGGTCGAAGAGTCGATCGCTGATAGGTCCAGGAAGTCGGTGGCCCCGAGTGTGATGGTGGCTGCGAGCTCGGCCTGGTCAATGGAGTTGGCTTCGACGAGGACGGTCGGGGTACTGCCCTCGCCCCCGGTCCCTGTGATGTCGATGGCGTTTCCAGCGATGAGGTCTTCAACGTAATCCCCGTCAGTCTCCGTTCCCAGAGCCGGGGGGTTCTCTGTGTAGTCGAGCGTGACGTTGGCGGTTCCCGCTGGGCTACTCGCCACGTCGAACCCGGAGCCGAAGTTGAGGGTTCCCAGATCGGACTCTTTCTCGACGGTCTCTTCCTCGACCGAGATCGTGCCGCCGCCACCGGCCCCACTGTCGCAGTCGATCTCGTTGTTGGTATCGTCCCAGGTACAGTGCTGGCCATCCGTCAATGTCCCGGTGACGGCAATCTTCTCGAAGCCTGATCCGTTTCCGATCATCAATTGAGGGGTGGTCGTCGAGAGCCAGCAGACCTGACCCTCTCCGAACCCCGTCACGCAAGCCGTACCGTCTTGAGGGAGCTTCAGTCCTTCGGTCAATGTAGACGAGTCACTGGCCGACAGGTCCAGGAAGTCGGTGGCGGCCAGCGCGATCGTTGGTCCCAGCTCGGCCTCGTCGATTGAGTTCGCCTCGACGAGGACCGTGGGAGTACTGCCCTCGCCGCCGCTCGCCGTCACGTCGATGGCGTTGCCGGCTACGATGCCTTCCACGTAGTCCCCGTCCGTCTCGGTTCCCAGGGTTGGTGCGTTCTCGGTGTAGTCGAGGGTGATGTTGGCCTCGCCGGCTGGTGAACTCAGGACATCGAAGCCCAGTCCAAAGTCGATTATCGTGGCGAAGGCTTCCTTGGTCGAGTCGTCCTCCTTGACCTCGATCGCGCCGCCGCTGTCCACGTTCTCCAGAACCCAGGCCGACCCATCACAGATGAATAACCTCTCGCCCTGGGCTTCGTTGGTGTCGATATAGATTCGCCCGGTGTGTGCGGCTACGTTACAGTCACCAGCGGACGGGCCAGTCAGACCGTTGGGGGGCTCGAGCTGCCCGGTCTCCAACACCCAGTCGCCGCTGAACGTGTAGTCGTCGGTGGTGAGCATCTCGGTGTTGTCGATTACTCCAGCCGGAAGCACGACATCGCCATCGACGATCGTGAAGGTTCCTCCGGCGTCCATGTCGATGGTGAAGTCGTTCACGTCGATGTTGGCGTCGGACGTATCTCCGAACTGAACATCGAACAAGCCAGAGGACGCGGCGTCAAAGATCATGGCCGACCGGGTGGTTTCATCTCCACCCCCTCCGACATCCATCTCGAAGAACACATCAATCAGGTTCTGGGCTGGCTCCATGATCCGGATTACGAAGTCTCGGTTGTCGCCGGTCTCGGTGGTGTCATCCCAGATCATCTCCGGGGCTGCCTGCGAGGACTTCACCGTGAACATCCTCGCCTCGCCGTTAACGTCAATCTCCCATACGTTGTCTACGTCACGGATGGACTGGACCTCGAACGCACCCGCGTCCTTCATTGTGAAGTCGTGTCCGGTGATCGTGTTGCAGTTGGCAAAGGTCGTCTTCACACCGTCAAGGCTACAGAAATTGTTAAGCTCAACATGCCCATTGTTGTAGACACCGAAGGCTTCGTCATCAGCGTTGTCGATAACGTAGATGGAAGGCGCACCAGCCGAGCCTCCAGTGGGGCTCTGGATAATGAGCCCGGACTGATCGTTGACTCCGCCAGTGAGGGAGAGCTGGGCGTCCACCACCCCTGCTCCAGCGGCGTAGTCAAATGTTTCAGCCGTAGCAGAACCAATGACCACCTCGTCTCCGATGGTTACGAGCCTGATGATGGGGTTGTCGTCCTGCCAGCCACCTCCACCACTACCGGCGGGCACGGTGAAGTTGCCCTGGTCATCCAGGTACTCGAGTCCCGCCGCTGTCGTGCCGTCCGTGGGGACCAGGCCAGGGAACGTCCCGGAGCCGGTGGTGGTGAACTCCTGCGGGCCAAGCCAGAACTCACCGTCGCCTACATCGAGAACACCGTCCGAGTCGAAGTCAGCAAACATCCTCGACTCGCTTCCTGCGTCGGTGCGGTCGGCCACGTAGATGCTCGGGCCATCTCCGATGCCGAACGACGGTGTGTCCGAGTCCTCGATCATCTGGATCTGGCCATGAATTCGTAGGTGATGCCTGTTGCCCACTTCGTTGACGCGCATGTACTCGTGCGCTCCGGTGGCGTCGGTGCCTCTCTCGTCGAGGTCGCTGTTGACGAAGAACCTCGCCAGGTTCGTCATCGTCTGAGAGGTGGAACCTCCACCGTAGAACGAGGTGTGTGCTCCAACGGTGCTAGTACCTGCGGCGATCGGCCAGGCCGGTTGTTCGGTCGCGCATCCACCTACGATGGTGTTGCAGTAGTGAGCGATCATCAGCCGTCCACCCTGGTTCTGCTCTCCTGTCCCGGTGCCCATCAGGATTCCAGCGTTGACCGCAGTCGATCCGATCATCGTCTTGACGAACAGGTTGGCCTTGGGCTGGATGTTCGAGCCATCCAGGAAGGCGAAGGCGTAATCCTCGGTGGGAGAACCGCCTGTCGTGGTCGGCGTCCAGTAGCTCGGGGCCAGAAGGGGATCTTGGACCCCGCTGAGATCCCAGAACAGACGGTTGAACGCTGCCGTGCCGTCACCGAAGGTGTGGATGTTGGATGTAGCATCGAACCCACCGGGAGGGACGATCCAGGTGCCATCGTCTCGTAGGAAGCGAGTGCTCGTGGTGGCTCCAGTATCAGGAACGAGACCAGGCCCGGTATCGGTGTCAATAAACACGTCGGTGAAGTCGACGACCTCATCACCTGCACCGTTGTCTCCCGTGTTCTGGAAGAACTGACCGTCGAGTCGGAAGTCCACGGTGTCCGGGCCAACCTCTGGCTGAACCGGGGGAGCGTTCCGCATCCGGAAGGTCATCGCTGTGTTGTCTGCTCCTACCTCGAACCGGAACTCATCGGTGGAACCGTTGTCGGCCCATGCCCTCCACTGGTAGTCGGTTGCCCCGCCCTGGTCAGTCGAGGTCAGCCACTCGATCATGCCGCTGTCTGCGCCAGATCCACTCACGGCCTCTTCGCTGAGTATCAGCCTGTCTACGCCGGTTGACCCTGTTTCTCCGAGGCGGATGATCCCTGTGCCTCCAGCGTCCGCGTCCATGAACAGGGTTCCGGTCATCGTGTCGCCGATGACCTGAACGAAGTCCCCGCTGGCATCCGAGTTGATCGTGACGAGGGTCTGGTTGCTGCCTGGAACATCCTCGACCGTGACGCCTGCACCTGTGAAGGCCAGGTTCGGTTGGGCCGGGCAGTCCTTGCCGGCCCCGTCGATGCAGGACGTGGGCGCTCCGGTCTCGTCCTGGATGACGTGGCCGGCGGAGGTGGTCAGTGAGTGCTCGGTCCTGGTGGTGCCGTCATAGGTGCAGAGGACGGGCTCGACGTTATCCACACCGTCCAGCGGATTCTTGTCGATGATCGCCCAGCCAGGCTCGGGGAGGACCAGGACGTTGTCGCAGTCGGTATCGAAGTCGGTGCCCTGGTTGTTGTCTCGGACCCAGATACGGTTGCCAGGGTCGATGTTGTCCGGGTCGCCCACGCTGGGAGGACCAGGGGACTTGTCGCCTGAGGTGTATCCGTCGATGGCGAAGACTCCACCGTCTCCGTTCAGCTCGAACATCAGCTCACCGTTGCGGGTGAACTTCACGACGTAGGCATCAGCGTCGGCTGTCACGTCGTCCGAGTTGAGTAGGAGGCCGCCATAGTCAGAGGTCGCCGGCACGGCCAGGTCGTCGAGCTCTATGGTGTAGACCGCGCCACTGACCCCGCCTCCTGGGTGATGCTGAATGAGTTTGTTCGTCCATTCATCTCCACCTATGTCCTTGCGAACGTAGACTTGCTCGACGTTCTCTTTGGGCAGGATCGAGGTGCCCACGTCGAGGGGATCAGCCAGGTCCACTACGCCGGTGACGATGGAGCCATCCTCTCCGTAGGCCAACAGCCTGGTGACGCCGGGGGAGCCGGTCTCGAGGGTCATCCTGTTGGCGGCCTGGACTTCCCAGTTCGCTCCGGTGCATGTCGGAGTCGAGCAGACGTACCAGACGATCTCCACCGTGTCATAGCATTCCTCACCCTGGACGCCGCCCGTCTCTCCGGCGCAGTCCGCGGACACACGAGTGCCTATGCCTCCGCTGCCTGGACATGTCTCGTAGACAGGATCGAGCCCTACGCCGTTGCCGACGAGGCACTCACCGTCAATCCCCCCGATGAGGTTGGACAACGGGAGACGGCCAGACACGACACCTCCACCCGTTGGGTCGATGTTGTTGACTTCGCAAACCTGGCTGTCCATCGTCTCCGTGATGGCCGATACGACTATGCACTCGCCGATCATATGACTGGCGTTGATTGTCTTGAGCTCGGTCAGTCCGATGGTGTTGGGCGCGATGCCGGACAGTGTCTCCTGGGAGACGATGGACCAGACGGAGCTCTTGCACCTGTAGGTTGCGCCCAGTGTCGAGCGGCAGTAGTACCGCTGGGCTGGACACACTCCGAAGCCCGCACCGATCGCCGCTTCGTCGGTGGAAGTGCAGTCAGGCCAGACGTTCTGCTGTGTCTGCCCGAAGCTCGCGATGGAAAACAATACGTAGCATGCTACGTGTAGCCATTTCATCTGATTTGTCCTCGCTCCTTGAACGGGAAGAATCTCCTGAACTGCCCGCCGACTCCCCGTCTCTCGATGGATCGCTCTAGCTGTGGGATGCGCTCTCGCAACTTCCTTATCTGTTCTTGGCTGAAGTTCGTGTCTTCGAGTCTGAGGTTGGTGACGAGATCGAGTAGCGACGACGCCCAGTTGTCGTCCTGTAGGTAGTTTCTGAACTGTCTGTCCGTGGTGGAGACAAGACGAGACATCCTGAAGGACTGGAACAGGAGGTAGAACCTCTCGCCATCGAACGAATAGACCGGGCCTCGACCCTCTACGTACCGACGACGCCACCCCATCCAGTCCTTGATGGGAGCTGGCATCTTCTCGACGGCCTTGCCGATTGCGAAGTTCTCTTTCCGGCTCAGGTTCCGCCCGGTGAACAGGTTCTTTCCTGCGGCGATCTCGATGGGGGCCTTCATCAACGGTGATATGATCCCGATGAGACCGCTGAACGTCTTACTCAGGCTACCCTTCCAGATGATGTCGAGGGCGCGAATGGGTAGGTCGATACCGTTGAGCATCCTGACCGTGTTGCCGTCCGAGTCCAGTCGGATCTTCAGGGACTCGCCTCTCCACTGGACCATCGACTGATTCTCTTCATCTCTTCCCCTGAAGGGTCTGACTTGATTTAACACTCTGCCGGGGTTCGTCGCGAGTGTCCTTACCTGCAACTCGATGTTCTTCCTGGTCCATGTATAGAACGGGAAGACGCGGCGGAAGAATGCCTTCTCAGTTCTGGTGAGCTGGTCGTACTGGAACAGGGTGTCTCGTACTTTCTGCGCTGCCTCGTTCTTGCTGACGCCACGGTTGCGGAGCTTCATGTAGAGAGAGACACGAGCGGAGTTCTCTACCTTCAGGTTCGCGCCGGCGGCGATGGCTCGACCCTTCCCCTTGAATGGCTCGAAGTACGGCTTGTGCCTGGCACGGAGCCCGGTCTCGACATCGTTGATGACGGTCGTCGTGATGCCGAGGTCTTCAATCTCACCACGGATGGAGCCCAGGGTGTAGGACTCTCCGGTCGAGAACTTGTAGGCCAGGTCGTCCTTGTACTTGGACTTGCCAAGGATCCTGACTACCTGCTTGAAGTAGCGAGGGTCGAGGGCGGCCAGTCCGATCTCGTTGAACGCCTGGCCGATGTTCGCGTAGTAGTTGCGGAACGTGAACGCCGGGAAGTAAATCGTCATCCACTGTTTCCAGCTTGCCTGGAGCCTGTCGTAGTTCCTGAGGAAGGTGGACGTGGCTGGGTTGTCGAAGAACTCTTTGCCTGCTCCGGACAGGTCGTCGATGATCTCCTTCGGGACGTTCATGTTGGCGAGACTCTTGAGAGTGAACTCTCCGTATGGCGTGCCTCCGGGGGAGAGCTGATCCAGGAGGCTCGCACCCTTGGGCCAGAAGTCCGTGAACTCGTCGTAGTTCTTGAGGATCGCGTTCACATCATCCCGGCTCTTGGCCAGCATGAAGGCCCGGCGGAAGAACTCTCTCTTGCCATCGTCCGTCAGTCCTTCGATGACAGCCCTGGGCTTGATGAGCTTCCCATCGGAGAGGATGTCGTCGATCTTGTTCAGGAGGTCGACGGAGGTCGACTCGTCTCTCGTGTGCTCCAGCAAGTCTCGAAGGGATGTCGGGATGGGCGTGCCCCACTCTCGACCGACAGCGAGGTACAACTCCTGGAGCGTAATGTTGTCGATGTGGTCGGCGCCTCGTCTCTGCATGAGCAGGAGAGGATCCTCGACCGGGCGAAGGACTGGGATCTTTCCATCCGTGAGCTCGTGGGCATGCTTCGACCACTCGACGGCATCGTCGAAAGTATCGAAGGCTCTCTCCTCGGCGATCCTCCCGATGTCGTACTTCCTGCTGTGAGCCTTGCCGTAGGCTTTCATCACCTGTTGGACTTCCTCGGCGCTGTTCTCGTACAGGTGAGCGATGTAGTTAGGGTTGATCTCGTCGATGTCCTTGAGCAATCCAGCCCTGGCTTCAGCGATGAACCAGGCATCATTCGACTGCTTGATGAACTCGGCGATCTGTCTGTCGGCCCCGGTCAGGGCGTTGACGGTGCCCTGGTCGACGGCCTGGATGATGCGGACGCCGGCCACTGTCCTGTCGTGCTTCTTCCTATAGGCAGCTCGTAGGGGGCGCTCGATGCCAGCGATCAGCTCCTCGGACTGCTTCGTGTACATCGCTCCGCGGCTGGTGCGATGCAGTACGTTCATCACGTTGAAGCCCATGAAGGACTTCGTGTCGTGTCCGAACTCGAACACCTTGCCGGCCATCGAACCCAGGGAGTCCCAGGCTGCCCGGCTCCGGGTCACGGCACTCAGGGCCAGACCCGCGGCGCCGGTGGGGTTGGCCTTCTCCCAGGTGGCCAGGGTCTTCAGCATGCTCGTGCTGACCCCGGACATCAGGGTGGACATCTGGGCCGTTCCGGGAACCTGGCGACCCATGAACAGGAGACCCTTCTTGGCCAGCCACTCCGGATGCTTGGCAGCCAGGGCCACGACAGCCTTCTCTGCCTCCATCCTGGCTGCGAGCTCTCCGGCGGCGAACAGCTTCGAGCCGGGCTTCAGGAAGTCTCGAGTCATCTGAGCCTGACGCCGGGTGACATTCAGGTCTACCAGGTGCTTGATGTCATCGAGGTCGGCGCGGTGTGTCGCTTTGATGACCTTCCGCATGGCCGTCGCGGCCTTCCCTTCGGCGAGGAAGATCGAAAAGTCCCCTCTTGTGAAGGCATCTGTGACCTTCGAGAGGACATCGCCCTGGAATCCTGCCTTCCTCAGACTGGCATTGAGGGCTCCCTCCAGCTGGAGAATGCTGTCACTCTTGGCCTGGTCGACGATGGCCTTGCTGGTGACGGTGTCTGTGATCCGGCCCAGCTTGAGGTTGCCGGCCACGCCTACCCGCTCGGCCCCGGTGAAGCGACCCTTGGCGCCACGAACGGGAACGCTCTTGGTCACGCCCTCTGGCACGACGTTGAGCGTCTCCATCGTCCTCCGGGTGACTTCATCCAGTCCGCGACGGTTGACCCGCAGGGTGTCACCGAGGGCCGTGGTGACCATCTGAGAGCCTCGGCGGAATGTCTCGGAGAACTTGCTGCCGATGGTGGCCGCACCCTTCCCGGCGCGACTCAGGTAGGTCAGCGGGTCGGCGACGATCGAGAGCATCAGCCCGCCGACACCTCTTCCGGTGATGTCGAAGAACCCGCCGGCAAATTCCTTGGCGCCTGGGATGATGTTCGAGAGCCTGCCGAAGTCCGGAACATGTAGTCTCTCAAGGACTTCGCCGAAGCCACGCTTCTCCCCCTCTAGGCTCCCGATGCCCGAGAAGAACTCCCGCCCTGCCCTGGCTAGGGAGGCACCCAGGCCCCTCCCTTGGAAGAACTCCTCGACGAAGCCTGCCTCGGCAAACTCGAACCGGGAGAGCACGTCGATGATCCGGCGGAAGAATCCAGGGGAGTCCTGGGGGATGGCCGGCGCACCGACCTGTCGATGGAGGATCTCGAGGTCGCGGCTGCGCTCGCGGAGATCGGCCAGAGACTCTCGGTTGCTTCCGCTGGAACTTCCCAGGTTGCGAGCGACCGAAAGTCCAATGTTTCTGGAGAGTGCCATCTCCTGCTACCCCCCTGAGAGGAGGGACTCGAAGAAGGTCGGGTCGAACTGCCTCACGAACTGCTGGAACTTTGGGTTTGATTCAGCGAACAGGTTCCTCGCAAGTACGGGGTTCTGGTCGAAGATGTCCTTGATCCGGAGGAGGGTGTGCTCGTTCTGGGACTCCCGTGTCGTCTGAGATCGGAGCTCTCGGATGGTCGACTCGCTGGGGTTGCTAGGGGCTCCGAGGGTCAATCCTCCCCTGGAGGGAGTCACCCCAGTGGGCTCCCGTGGGGCAGGGCTAGGTGCTCCAGGGGGCGGGCCGACGAACTCGGCGATCAGAGGATCTGGACCTGCGGGACCAAGGTTTCTCTGTGATGGGGGAGCCGGGGCAGTACCAGGCCCGACGAGGGTACTCGGATCCAGGAGTGGAGGACCGAGGCCAGGATCAAGTCCGGGAGGCCCGAGGTTCCGCGGTGCCGTAGACCCGATGTCCGAGATCTGTGGAGAGGCTTGACGGGGAGGTGCGGATACCCGTTGCTGCCCTCCGCGGCCAGTTGGGCTCCCCACCCTCGGTGGATTTCGGACCGTCTCCTTGAAATCATCGAGGACATCTTCGAGCGACACCGGATCAGGGTCGAACTTCTTGCGCTTGCCTGGGGCGGGGTCGGCCTTGATGACGGCCTGCGCGATGAACATGGCTCTCTGGATGGTCTCTTTCAGATCGAGTTCGATCGACTCCATCCCGCCGGGGACTAGGGCGATGGTGGCCTCGGACGCACTCACGGCGTTCCGAATGTAATCCTCCTCGATCTGCTTCACGATCTCTGCGGGGTCTCCGCCGGCTCGGAGCATCCCCTCGATCTCCTGGGAAAGAGAGAGGCCGGGCTCGTTCGTCTTTTCATCGGGGAAGCCGACCTCCAGTTGACGAATCCCGGTCCTGAGATCCCTCACGGTCTCGAGGGCGAGGTTCTTGGGAGCACCGCCTCCGCCTCCGCCTCCGCCACCCTTGCCAAAGCTGTCGAAGCTCCTTTTCCTGGCGGTGGACGCGGCGAGGTCACGGGCCAGCTCTGGGGTCAGCTCGGCGATGCCCTCCGAGTTGAATGCTTCGGGTGGAGGTTCGAGACCCACAGTCACCATGTCGTTGACGATGTTGGCGTCCTGCGCCCTCTTGGTTCTCAGCGTTGCGGCGGTCTCCAGCCGTTCGACCTCGACCTTCCTCTCCTCGGCTTCGCGTGCGATCTTCTCCTTCGCCACTTCCAGCCTGAACTGGTGCTCTGCTTTCTGCATGTCGATGCTAGCGATCCGGTCCTGGATTCTGCTAGTCCTTTGGTCCTCGAACCTGGTACGTTCGAGGTTCTGCCGGTTCTCGAGGGTTGACCGACGCAGCTGCATCTCGGAGAGCGTCTGGCTGAAGCGAGAGCTCGGCTGCCCGATGCCTCGACCAAGCGAGAACAGGACATCTCCGAGGGTTGCCAGGCCAGCGGACAGTGCTCCCTGGGCTACGTTCGGTTGGGAGGCTTCCGGAAGTCCGGACTCCTCGCCGAGGCTCTCGACGAGCCTGCTTCTGGTGGCGTCTAGCTGGTCTACGGCCTCGGCGGGATCGAACTGCCCTCGACCTGGGTCGGGACTGAACCCTGTTCCCATGCCAGCATCGCTGGTGGCCTCGGCGATGATACGCAGAAGCTCCTCGTTTCCGAACGGGTTGATCTGACCCATCAGCCAGTCCCGCCGCTTGGACCGAACAAATCTGGGAACTTGTTGGCCATGAGAGCCCCGCCGGCGGGGCCACCGAAGAAGGTCGCGGCACCCTGGGCTCCGAATCCTAGAGCCTGGAGGAGCGGATCTCCCTGCTGGGCCTCGATCGCATTCTGCTGGTTCAGGGCACCCTGGCCGATCTGGGCGAACCCCAGCGACGGGTTCGTAACGAGGGAACCAGTCAGGCCGAGGGCCTGCATCAGACGGTTCTGGGCCTGCTGGGCGAGCTGGGCCTCGAGCCCCGTCTGCCTCGATGCTCCGGCGTTGGCGATTCCAGTCTCAAGACCAAGGGATGCCGGAGTACGGATTCCGCTCCTGGCCGAAGACTCCTGGGCCTGTAGCTGATTCTGCTGTGTTCCACGTGAAACACCCCTAGTGAGCTGGGCGATCACCTCGGGCGGGAGCTGACCTCCGCTCTGGAGGATCTGGTTCAGTTGGCCGAGGGCCTGCTGGAGCGCGAGGTTGCCGGAGCCCTGGAGAGTTCCGGCGATGGTGGTCCCAAGCTGGAGCCCAGCACCCTGGAGATCCTGGGAGAACCCAGGTCGACTCACCTGTCCCTCCCCCCTCTGGAGGAAGTCCGTCGCACTGGGGTTTGTCTGGAGAAACTGGGAGTTCTGAATGCCAGGGGTCAGCCGAGGTGGCTGGTTCTGACCTGTCGCCGCGGCCTGCTTTGAAATCTGAAGTGCCATCTCACACCCCTACAGGATCTCCAGGATTTGCACCCTGGCAGCCTCTACGGCTGGATCAGTCGTCGGTCCCGCCCCCGTGTTGGAGGCCCACTGGACATCGAGAAAATACCGGATGTTGCCGGCGAGCGCACCGAAGTCGATCACCTGATACTGGGCCAGGACCGTCCTCGGGATGACTCCGCTGGGGTCGCTCTGTGCTTGAAGTCGACCCTGCTCGAAGATGGCGTCCGTCTCCAAGTCTCTTCGGAAACGGAACAAGAACTCGGCTGTGTCGGCGGATGACGCCAGCTCCCCTGGGCTCAGCTCGATGTTGGCCCACAGGAAGACTGGAGAGGCTCCCCTGGCCTTGGTGATGAACAGCTCCATCTGCTCGACCCAAGTACCGATCGAGAGGGCGACGGGGGTTGCCGATGCCTGGATCAGTCCCGCCGTCTCTCCGATGATCTGACTCTGGATCGTCTGAAGGTCGTTGCTGGTGCGCTCCAGGCGGTCGATGGCCTGCATCGTGATGAACCCGGATTCGTTCTGGATTCCAGCCTTGTTCCCGATGCGAGTCACTTGGCGATCCTCGACCCCACGTAATGACTGTCCTCATCCATCCCCTGAGCCATCACCTTGATCTCGGTGACGCCGAAGTCTGCCTTCGTGAGATGCTGGAGCGTCAACTCGAGGTATTGGCCGGCTCTGTTGAGAAGGATGTTGGTCCCGTGGTTCCCTCCGAGGTTGGTTGATCCTCCCCTACGCTGAGTGAAGCGAGAGCTGTCCTGTGAGAACTCAGCGATGAAGTTCAGCACCGAGTTGGAGTCGGTACTCAGGATGTTGGCCCTCATGTAGTTGACCATGTGCCAGTTGCCGGACTTGAAGACTGCCCAGGTAGACGGGACGTTGCCCTCCGAGTCGAACGCATTCGACTCGTCCGAGACTCCGTTGTTCTCGACGTAGACTTCATCGCGATCCATGTGCGCGGAGTAGACCCTGCGCTCGCCCTCAAACAGACCGACTGCGAGGTCTGCGATGTCTCCGTAGTGACCCCACGTCGCCTTCGGGAACCCGTTGGATTTCAGGTGAATCGGGTCCATGTGGATCAGTGCGTACCTTCTGTTTCCGGCAGGATCGGTGTAGCAGAAGATCAGGACATTCCTTGATTGGTCGAAGTCGAGGACGGCATCGCTCAGGCTCGACCGATCCACTTTCTTTTCCCAGTCAGCATCCTCGGTGATCGACCGCGACGTGAACCCGTTCGTCAGGTGGATACCTTCGTGAGAAACCCAGGCACCTACGTCGCTTCGGTCTTGGCCGCCCATCGTCACGTTGGTCATTGCCTTGTTGCTGACCAGGCCGACGCTGGCCACAACTCGAAGGTCCGGGATAAGCGGAACTCCATTGACAATCCTGAGATTGTCGTCGATGGCCAGCATGATCTCGGACGCACCAATGAGTAGCGTGTCTCCGACCTGTAGGGTAGCAACGAGATTATCGTGGGATGGGAGAGGGAAGTCCTGAATCGAAAGGAACCTCGGCCAGGACTCGGGCCTGCTAGCCAGCGAGCGATGAAGACTTCTTCCCTCGACACCCACTAGAGCGCCCTTGTAGGCGTTGATGTGACTCATCTCCGGAGGCGGAGTGTTCAGCGGAAAGAACGTCGAGACACCATCAACCACGATTGATAGTAGAGGGATGGGTTCGGTGGGTTGCTCGTCTGGACCGAAGTTCAGGAACAGGTCGATGTACGTAGTGTCGGTGATTGGGAGTGTCGCGATCAAACCCATCTGGTCGACAAGCGTTGCATCTTCTCCTCTGATGGCTTCCTCGTTGGCTGGAGATGTTCGGTAGACTTTCCAATGGGTAGCCGAGGGATTAGCCGCCGGAGGTAGGGCGATGAGCATGGTGTTCCCGCCTATCTGATCCGTGGCCGTTTCTCCCGGTGGAGAGGCGGGAGACTCCAGCGTGTTCTCGTCATCAATCAGCGCCTCGACAACCGAATAGACGTGACGCTTGCCGGCGTCCAGGCTGAACGTAGGATTGTCAGAACCGTCTCGAATTATCATCGAGTAGATGCGTGCTTCGGTTCCTGGGCTAGCCTCGAACATGCTGAACTCGAGGGCGAGTTCGTTGTTGTTCGTTGGCTGCGGGATAATGAAAGTGACGGTCTGCCTTGTTAGCATCTGGTTGAACGATGGGCCGAACGATCTAGAGAACAGAGGAGAGAACGAGACGCCACTGTTCTGACTCAACTTGATGTCGAAACTTCCGTTCTTTGTGGGAGCAACGGAAGTGAAAACCCAATAGGTAATCTCGATGGTGCGCGTGGCCGTAGTAGAACTCGACGCACCAAAGAAGTCGTAAGTAATCTGCGGGAAGTCCAAGCCAATGCTCGGTTGCGGCGAGTAGGAGAAGTCCTTGAATAGGGAGCCGAGGGCTCTGCCTGGCTCTATAAATGGAACCGTTCCGTTGACGAAGGCATCTGGACCGACCGCTGTGACGGCAGACACGTCGTTGACGAAGGTCAGGACCGGGGGAGACGGGTTCGCTCGCATTCCCATCGCTCTGAATTTCGGTGGGTCTCCAGGGGAGATGACGATGTTCGCATCAAGCCCCGTTACGACGTACCAGCGATCTCTGTTGTGGGCTGCCGATAGGCTGGTCTGTGCTGGAGTCTTGTTCGATTGGAGAGGGAGAAGTTCTCCTGTGACTCCAAGGTCGGAGAAGTAAAGCGTGTCCTCGCTGAGAGCTAGAAGTATGTCCTTGTTCGGAGGATCGAACTTGCAGATTTGGACACCACGCATTGAGTTGGATGGCGTAACGGGATCGTCGAATAGGGTTCTTCCGAGAACCTTCCAGATGCGATCCTTGTCGCCCTTGCGGTACTCGGCGCCGACCGAGATGAGCAGCTCACCGTCCTCCAACTTCTGCTTTGGACGGGAGGTGACCTCGCCCTGGTTGAGCTTGATGTTGAAGCTAGGCATCAGGTGATGACCCCGACGTTGTTGTCCACGCCGATGACATTGCCGGCCCCACCGGAATCCGTGATGCCGTCCTTCATGATGTTGCCGCTGACGATACAGAAGTCAGACGTGGCGAGGAGGAACATGGCCTGAAGTAGTCCTGC
>SDBT01008868.1_pt1 | contig 16374 bp, 9 predicted proteins | sample 2277101 | NCBI WGS metagenome assembly SDBT01 (sample SAMN10404973, study PRJNA504765) | marine sediment metagenome | isolation source: marine sediment core GS10_PC15, 103 cmbsf | place: Arctic Ocean: Southern Knipovich Ridge | collected 2010 | reverse complement strand
ACGTTGTCGGATTCATCCTCGCCGACGGGGACGTCGGGCGCGGGCGGCTGAGCCACGAGCAGCATGAGCTCGTTGAATTTGGGCTCGAGCTGGTCGACGAGTTCGCCGAGGGCTTTCGCGCGGGCTTTGAGGGTGGCGAGATCGGCGATGGCGGTTTGCTTATCGTCGCCGGTGAGGTTGGCGATTTTTTTACCGGCGGCGTTCTGGCTGGTGCGGAGTTCCTGGAGCTCTTTGCGGGCGTCCATGAGGCGGCGGTCGGTCTCGAGCAGCGCGGGGATGTCGACCTGGATGTTCTTGACGCGGGCAGCTTCGGCGAAGTTGTCCGGCTCGGCGCGTATGAGCTTGATGTCTATCATGGGTTTCGCCCGGTGCTTCAGGCCATGCCGCATGCCGCGGAAACGCCCGCGGCCGCCGGCCACAAGTTACACATTCTGGGGGATTTCGCAAAGGTTTTTGCGGCGTCGGGTTCATAAACGGGCGAAAAGCGGGATTGAAGGCGGCGATTGCGTGGCATGCGGCGCGGCAGGGGCCTGTGTGGGCAGCTTCTTGGAAAAGATGGATTTTTTTGGTTGACCGGCCGATTGCTCTTTCTATAATAACGGCAATATTGCGACGGATGATGTGTATGATTGCAGACTTTTCAGGCCGGGAGTCACCAGAGTGATGATGTGCCTGACAAGGTGGCACGATGGTCTCTGAGAGCAGGGCCATCGTGGGTTCGCTGCCCGGCAGGGCACCGGCGGGGCCGGGACCACCGGGAAGGTTAAAGGAGGGTTTATCGGCCGAGGGCCATTCAGCCGAAGGCAGGAGCCTTCGGCGGGTCCGGTGGCGATAGGCCCGGCGACAGACTCCACGGTGGCTTGAAAAGTGGGCGCAGCGACCCACTTTTTTTGTGGGCTGTGTTGTGCGTGCCGGATGTGTTTGGGCCGTGACAATGAAGGAAGTTGAGTAGATGAATCAGGAACTGCTTCGGATAGTTGATGCCGTTTGTCGGGACAAGAACATCGACAAGGAGACGGTGTTCGAGGATCTGGAAGCGGCGATGCGCTCAGCGATCCGCAAGTCAAATCCTGACAGCGAGGAGGTCTCCGTAACGGTTGATCGGGAGACGGGTGAATTCACGGCACAGATAGACGGCCAGTCAATGAGTATCCGCGACCTCGGCAGAATAGCCGCCCAGACGGCCAAGCAGGTGATCATCCAGCGGCTTAGAGAAGCCGAACGCGGCAGCATCTACGAGGAGTATCTGGAGCGCCGCGGCGAGATCGTCACCGGGCGGACCGGGCGATGGGAAGGCGGCTCTCTGGTGGTGGATCTGGGACGCACGGAGGCGATGATGCCCAGGAGCGAGCAGATCCCCGGTGAGAGCTATTCGCCGGACCAGAGAATCCGTGCGATGATCCTCGACGTTCGCGAGCAGCCTAACCAAGTCAAGATCATCCTGTCCCGCACTCACTCTGATTTCATCCGGTCTCTGTTCGAGCTGGAGGTGCCGGAGGTGGCCGAGGGCATCATCGTGATCAAAGTCCTGGCTCGCGAGGCCGGCTACCGCACCAAGGTCGCCGTTGACAGCCTGGACACTAAAGTCGACGCCGTCGGCGCGTGCGTAGGCGTCAGGGGCAGTCGGATTAGAAGCATCGTTGACGAACTCGGCGGCGAGAAGATCGACATCGTCCGTTGGAATGATTCTTCCAAGATCCTGATCTCGAACTCGCTCAAGCCGGCGGAGGTTGCGGAAATCGCTCTGTGCTTCGAGTTGGGGCGGGCCACTGTTGTGGTCGTTGAAGGGCAGCTCTCGCTGGCAATCGGCAAGCGGGGGCAGAACGTGCGCCTGGCCGCCAGACTTACGGGGTGGGACATCGACATCCTCACGCCAGGTGAGTTCAACAACTCGCTCGACGTGCTGGAAAAGGCGCTGAGAGAGGTCGAGGGTGTCGACTCCACGGTGGTCGACCAGATCGTAGCGATGGGCATGGTCAACGTCCTCGACGTGGAAGAGGTAGGGGCCGGGCCGCTGACGAACGAATTGAAATTGGACGAGGATCTCGCCCAAAAGATCGTCGTTCACTGTGCAGAAGAGGCCAAGAGGGTAGCCAAAGCAAAGGCTGAGGCTGAGGCCGCCGCTGAGGCCGAGGCTAAAGCCGCCAGCGAAGAGGCTAAAACCCAGGCAGATGAGGCCGAGGCCAAGGCCGCCAGCGAAGAGGCTGAAACCCAGACCGGTGAGGCCGAGGCCAAGCCCGCCGGCGAAGAGGCTGAAACCCAGACCGGTGAGGCCGAGGCTGAGCCCGCCGGCGAAGAGGCTGAAACCCAGACCGGTGAGGCCGCCGCTGAGCCCGCCGGCGAAGAGGCTGAAACCCAGACCGATGAGGCCGAGGCTGAGCCCGCCGGCGAAGAGGCTGAAACCCAAGCCGATGAGGCCGCCGCTGAGCCCGCCGGCGAAGAGGCTGAAACCCAAGCCGATGAGGCCGAGGCTGAGCCCGCCGGCGAAGAGGCTGAAACCCAAGCCGATGAGGCCGAGGCAGTAGACGAATCCTCAGCGGAACAGGCGGCCGAGCAGCCAGCCCCCAGCGACCAACAGCCCGCAGATGACGGGCCGCCCGCAAGCGATGAACCGCGCAAAGACCAGAGCGAATCTGGTGGTAAGTAGTGTAGCGGCTGAGCGATTCAGTCGCCTGAGATAGCTGACTATGTGCCGATCGCCGGGAGGCATCCTTGGCAAAGCAGCGCATATTTGAGTTGGCACAACATCTTGGGGTCACAAGCAAGGTGGTGCTCGCCAAGTGCCGCGACGAAGGTGTGGACGTCAAGAATCACATGTCCACTGTTTCGGCGGGCTTGGCGGCTACGATCTGCGAATGGTTCTCCGAGAGCGGTATCGGTACGGCCATCGAAACGGCCAAGCACGTGGATCTCAACAAGGCCCGCGCCGACGCCAAGAAGGTGCGGCGAAGAAGAACCAGGAAGCAGGAGGAGGAGCAGGAGGAGGCCAAGCCGGAGGAAGCCCCCGCCGAGATGGCGACGGAAACCGCTGCCCAGGCGGTTGCTGAGGCCCCGGCTGAACCCGTTGCTGAAGCTGAAGCGCCACCCGAGCAAGCCGTTGAAGCTGCGCCGCCTGAAGCGCCAGCCGAAGCACCGGCCCCGGTCGAGGAGGCCCCGGACAAACAGGAGCCGGTTATAGAACAGATCGTGCCGGCCGGCCCCCAAGTGGTCCCCAAGCCGGTCAAACTCAAAGGGCCTCGTGTGGTACGGGTAGAGAGACCGGAATCTGTCGAGGTTCCGCGCCCGCGCCGCCGTTTCGTTCAAACGCCTGCGGAGCCGACCACGCAGCCGTCGGTTACCGCTGATTCCAAGCGTGGCAAGACCGGCACGGGGGCGGTGCGGGAGGCCGAGAGCAAGAAGGGAAAGAGGCGCAGTCCGCGCCGTCGTGGGCGCAGCGCCGAGAGCGGCGAGAGTATAAAGGAATGGCGCCAGACGGACCTCGCGGAGAGGTCTCAACGGCTGGCCTCGGCGGGCGGGGGGCTGCGCCGACACCGTGCTAACGTCTCACGCGGCGTCTCGGGTGGTGCGGTGCCCACCAAAACCGGGCCGGTTAACATCGAAGAGCCGATCACCGTCAAGGGACTCTCAGAAGTCACCGGCATCAAGTCGACTGAGATCATCAAGAAACTGGTAGAACTGGGCGTAATGGCCACGGTGAACCAAGTAATCGCCCGAGAAGAAGCCGAGGCGGTCACGGCCGATTTGGGAATCAATCTAGTGGTCCAGGTCGCCAAGTCCGCCGAAGACAAGCTGATCGAGCAGTTCGAGACCAGGGAAATCGGCAAGTTACAGCCCCGCGCACCCGTGGTGACCTTCCTGGGGCACGTAGATCACGGCAAGACGTCACTGCTGGACAAGATTCGCAACACGGCGGTAGCCGAAGGCGAGGCTGGCGGCATCACCCAGCATATCGGTGCGTACCGTTACGATCACAATGGCAAGCACGTGGTGTTCCTCGATACCCCCGGGCATGAGGCCTTTACGGCCATGCGCGCCCGAGGCGCCAATATGACCGACGTCGTGGTGCTCGTGGTCGCCGCCGACGACGGCATCATGCCGCAGACAGTCGAGGCTATCAATCATGCCAAGGCCGCCGGCGCGACGGTGGTGGTCGCGCTCAACAAGATCGACCTGCCCAACGCCAACGTCCAGCGTGTTCTTGGGCAACTGGCGGAAAACGATATCCAGACTCGCCAGTGGGGCGGACAGATCGAGTTGATTGAAACCAGCGCGGTTACAGGGCAAGGTGTTGACTCGCTCATCGAAACTCTCAGCCTGGAGGCCGAAATCCTCGAACTCAAGGCCGAGACGGACGCCCCAGCCACCGGATACGTCATTGAAGCACAGATGGACTCGGGTCGCGGCGTCGTGGCAACCCTGCTGGTCCGCAACGGCACGGTGCATCTTGGCGAGGTTGTTGTAGCCGGTGGGAGTTACGGGCGCGTTCGGCAGATGATCGACAGCCACGGGCAAAGTGTCACCGAGGCCGGACCTTCAACACCGGTGGAAATCTCCGGGCTTGGTGACATCCCCGAGGCCGGTGACAAATTCTACGCCGTCGAGAGCATAGAGATGGCCAGGCAGGTGGCCGACCAGCGCAAGCAGCGGGCCCGCACCAAGTCGCTGGCTACCGCTGGGCCTGCTACGCTCGAGAGCCTCATGAGCCAGATCGAGGCCACGCAGGTCAACGAGGTCCCGCTGATAATAAAGGCCGACGTCCAGGGCTCTGTTGAGGCCCTGTTCGGCGCCATTGAGAAACTCGCGACCGACGAGGTTCGGGTAAACGTTCTTCACTCGGGTGTCGGAGGGATAAGCACCGGGGACGTGACACTAGCGGAGGCCTCCAAGGCGATAATCATCGGCTTCAACGTCGTTCCGGATTCCTCCGCCAGGGCCCTGGCGGAGGAAAAGGGCATTGATGTCCGGCTTTACCGTGTGATCTACCACATCATCGAGGACGTCAGCAAGGTCTTGGCCGAGGGCCTGGCCCCAGAGATCCGCGAGGAAACGCTGGGGCGGGCGGAGGTGCGTCAGGTCTTCAAGGTTTCACGGGTGGGGACGGTAGCCGGATGCTATGTCACCGACGGGCAGGCCATGCGCAGCGCTAAGGTCAGGATCATCCGCGACAACGTGGTGATCGAGGATGAACGCAGCTTGGAGAGCCTCAAGCGGTTCAAGGATGACGCCCGCGAGGTGCGCTCGGGCATGGAATGTGGTGTGAAGATTGCCGGGTACGACGACATCAAGGAAGGCGACCTACTGGAGTTCTATCAGCAGACCGAGGTGGCCAGGACGCTCTGACTGCCGTAGGATTTACACTGCCAGAAAGAGCACGACCTTATGGCCACGATCGTGGGGCTGGTTCACCTGGAGTTCCATATACCCCAGGCGACAAGCCTGAAGGATAAACGCCGTGTGCTCAAAGGTTTCAAGGATCGGTTGGCGGCCGCACACAACATTTCGGTATCGGAGGTGGCCTCGCAGGATAGCCACCGGCGCGGCGTGCTGGCGATCGCGATGGTCGGAGCCGATAAACGATACATGGCTGCCGCCCTCCAGAAGATTATTGCCGCTGCCTCAACCCACCGCGATATGATTCTACTGAACAACGAAATCGACTGGATCTGATAAGTCCATGAACCGCCGCCCCAAACGCATTGCCAGCCTCATCCGCGACAGCATCGGAGAGATTCTCTTGAGCAAGCTGTCCGACCCGCGGATAGACCCGGCTCGGACGTCTGTCGTCAGAGTCGATGTGCCCGATGACCTGCTGACGGCCAAGGTATATGTCTCGGTCATCGGAGAGCCGGCCGAGCAGAGACGCACGCTGCGCGCGCTGAGGCACGCGGCCGGCCATGTCCAAGAGCTGATGATGCGGCAGATCACCTTGAGGCACACGCCGATCCTTGATTTCCAGATGGACACCAGGTTCAAGAAAACAATGGAGACACTGGAGATAATCCAGAAGGTCTCCGAGGAACTGCGCGCCAAAGATGACGCGCAGGCCGAACAGGAACCCGACGACCCGCCGGGCTGTGAGACATCCAATCGGACGTTGTCGTAATGAAGAACACCAAGAAGTATGCACAAAGGATAGGGAAGATCCTGGCCCGTGTCCCCAAGGCCAAGGCCGAGGCCGAGGCCGAGCAATGTGATGCCGGCACCGAAGAAGATCCCATCACCGTGCTGATAGAGGGCGTCATCCAATCTGATGCCGCCGGCACGAACACAAACAGGACCATGGCCGCTCTTGAGAGAGAGTTCGTCGACTTCAACGAGCTGCGCGTTGCGCCCCTCAACGAGATTGCCCATTACCTGGGGGCCAAGATGCCCCGCGCTCATGAAAAGGCCGAAATGCTGTCGGTCGCCCTCAACGCGATATTCTACCAGCAGAACCGGATGTGCATGGACTACATGCGCAAGATGAAGCGCCGGCCCCTGCGGAGGCACCTGTCAGAGCTTGGCCTGAATGCATACGCTGCCGGTTACACCATCTTGATGACCTTCAATATGCCCTCCCTGCCGGTTGATGACTGTCTGCTCGAGAGCCTGAAGATGAACGGCGATCTGCCGGAAAACCTGGACATCGAGGAAGCCCAGAGGTTCCTGGAACGCACACTTCGGTTCAGAGATATGGTCGCTGCGCACAAATGCCTCCGCGATTACGTGCTGAAGAACGTCAGTGCTCTGGCCAAGAAGCGCAGGGCCGAAGCAAGGGCAAAGGCAAAGGCCGAAGCCGAAGCAAAAGCCAGAGCAGAGGCACGGGCCAAGGCCAAAGCAGAGGCAGAAGCCAAGGCGAAGGCCAAGGCAAAGAAGCGTGGCCGGGCAAAAACGACACGCGCCCGCAAGGTTGCAAAGAAGCCCGCCAAGACATACAAGAAGGTTGCCGCAAGAGCCGGCAAAAAGCGCGCGGCTCGGAGGGCCGGAACGAAGACCCGCACCAAGGGACGGGTCGTCCGGAAGAAGAAGAAGAAGAAGAAGTGAGAAAGGCAACACGACCGGACCTGCAACCGCGCCGGCCGGAAAGAGAGTTTTCAATGGTGCATAAGTCCGCAGATGACAAACTTGTGCTCGGCATCCCAACCGGATCGCTGCAGGAAAGCACGCTCGACCTGCTGGGCCGGGCCGGCTACAACATCTCCGTCTCGTCACGCAGCTACTACCCCACCATCGACGACGATGAGATATCGGTGATGATGTTCCGCGCACAGGAGATGAGCCGATACGTCGAGGACGGCGTCCTGGACGTCGGGCTGACCGGCTACGACTGGATAGTCGAGAACGATTCGGACGTGGTGGAAGTCTCCGAGCTGGTCTATGCCAGGGAGAATCTGTGTCCCGTCCGCTGGGTTCTGGCCGTACCCGAAGAGAGCCCCGCCAAGAGCCCCCAAGACCTCGAAGGCGGGATCGTAGCGACGGAGCTGGTAAACATCACGCGGAAATACTTCGCGGACAAGGGCATAAAGGTGAAGGTCCAGTTCAGTTGGGGCTCCACGGAGATTAAGGCCCGGCTGCTCGACGGTATCGTGGACGTAACGGAAACCGGTTCGAGCCTGCAGGCCAATAACCTGCGTGAGATCGACACGCTGCTGGAGTCCACCACACGTTTTGTAGCCAACAGGGACGCGATGAAGATGGACTGGAAGCGGGCGAAGATTGAGAACATTTCGCTTCTTCTGGCTGGTGCGATCGAGGCCCGGCAGAAAGTTGGGCTGAAGATGAATATCCCTCGCCAGAACCTCGATGCAATCGTGAAGATCCTTCCGGCGGAAAAGTCTCCGACTGTTTCCTCGCTGGCCGACGATACCTGGGTCGCCCTGGAGGTCATCATTGAAGATCGCATCGAGCGAGACCTGGTACCTCGACTGAAGCGAGCCGGGGCAACGGCAATCATTACTTATCCACTGAACAAGGTTATTCCATAGTGTACGGAGCAAACCGATTTACTGCAGGGGCGGTGCTTGCGGCGTTGATTTGCGCGTCGTGCGGCTGTGAGCCATCCGCCCAGAAGCCACGCTTGGCTGTTACCTCGCGTCCGGCTACTGTGCCAGCGATTAAGCCGCTGCCGGCAAAGGCGATGGTGAAGCTGGATGACCTTACACCCACGATCACCAAGCCGGTGAACCCTCCCGGGATTGACAAGGTCCCCGAGCGAGCCAAGGCCGCCGTTCAAGAGGCCGAAAAACGCTTCACCAAGCGCGACTTTGCCGGCGCGATAGGTCTGCTGGAACGGGCAGTCGGATTTGCGCCGGACAATCCCAGGATCCGTCGGGCACTCGGCCTGGCATACGCGGGGCTACCCAACCGCGGCAAAGCCTTCGAGAACCTCAGCGTGTTCGCCAAGACCGCTCCGGACGACCTGAAAGTACAACTGCTGCTCGGTGGAATTGCGGCAGTGCAGAAGCAGGATGCAAAGGCAATCATCCATCTCCGGACGGCCCTGAAGTGCTCGCAGGCGAAACCGCAGGACCCTCTTGCCGCCGAGGCAATGCTGAGGCTCAGCAGACTGCTCAAGAATCAGGGATACTGGACCGCCGCCCTCGAATGCCAGGAAACGCTCGGCGAGTGGATTACCCGGCACGGACATGCCTACGCCGCACGCTCGACCCTCCGCCCGCTCCTGCTCAAGGGCGAAACAACGATGATCGAACAAGGTCAACTGCTGATGCTGCTGCGCAGGTACACCCTCGCGGCCGAGCAGTTCCGGCGGGCGTTCAGCCGCGACCGCACCAATCCCCGCACGGCCAGGTTCCTGATAGAGTCACTGATGGCCGCCGGCGATTACGATCTCGCTGAGAAGACGCTGGTGGAGATAATCAGCGAGCCGGATCAGCGCAAGCAGGCAGTGAGGCTGGCAGAGCGTCTGTACCTGGCCCGCGGCGACAAGGGCATCCTGATGCGGCTGTGGCGGGCACACGCTGCCTCAAAGGACCTCGACGGCAACTTTGCGGCTTCGCTGGCCGAAGTGGCCCTGCGCATCGGCGCGGAAGATCAGGCAATAGCCATTGGCGAGAGCGTTCTGGCCAAGCAACCGGGCAACGCCGCGGCGGCCAAGCTCATGTGTGGCATCTACGCCCGACGGGGCAAGGCTGAAAAGGCCCTCAGAATGCTGGCCGACATGCTCGCCAGCGACCCTACCGCCGTCGACGCCGTCGAGCAAGGCATCAAACAGGTGCTCCAGTCAGATGTAGACGACCAGCTCGAACGAAAATTTGCCCGTATAGCCATTGCGGACCGCTCAGAGGCCAAGTACGCACTGCACTATGTGGCCGGCAAGCTCGCCATGGCCAGGTCACGCAAGCCGCTGGCCGCCGACCAGTTCAAGCGGGCTGTTGATGCAAAGGTGAAGTTTCTCCCCGGCTACGAGGCACTGGTGGACGCATATCTCGCCGAGCAGGACTACGACAAGGCCGATCGCCTTGTCCAACGCATCACCAAGCTCGTCGGCGACAGTCATTTTGCCAACTACATCCGCGGCAAGGTGCACCTCGCGCGAGGAAATGCGCAAGAAGCCATCACCGCACTGATTAAGGCGCTGGGATTCGACAGCCGCGACGTGCGGACCCTGCTGCTGCTGTCCGACGCCTACGGGCTCAAGGGCCTGCGCGAAAGGAGCCAGGCTATCGCCAGGCTCTCACAGGCGCTCAAAATCGAACCCAACAACGACGAGATCTATCGCCGGCTATTCAGACAACTGATCTCGGCCCGCACCAAGGCCTCGCGCCAGCAGGCGAGGGCTCTGGTGCAGAGCCTCCTGAAGCGCCGTCCGCGGAGCATCCTTGGGCGGCTGATGCTGGTGGAGGTGGATCTGGCCGAGGGCAAGCGCAGCGAGGCGCTTGCGCTGCTGGCGCAGCTCAGCAAAGAAGCCCCGAAAAACGTGGAGGTGGCCCTGGTGGGCCTGTCGGTGGAAATTGACGCCTTGGAAGGCAAGCTCACCGAGAAGGAATTTCAGCAGCTGGCGGGCCGCCTCAACAAAATCCTTCGCATCGAGCCCAAGAACGTTGAGGCCAGGAGAATGCTGGGATTGCTGCTTGACCGCCAGAGCAAGCACGAGAAGGCCGTGGCCATATGGAAGCAGCTCTATCAGGAGTTGCCCGGCCGGCTCGATATCGCAGCGATGTACGCCCAGGCCCTGATGCGGACCGAGCAGTTCAAGACCGCTGTCCAAGCGCTTACCAAGATCATTGAGAAGAACCACGAGTCAATCTGGGCGAAACGCATGCTTATCGACGCCCTGGCCAAACTCAAACAGTACGACAAAGCGGCGGTTATTGGGCGGAAATGGCTCGCTGCGGCCAAGACCCAGCAGGACAAACTCCCCCCACGCCTGTGCCTGCTCAAGGTCTATCAGACCGGCAAGAAATACGACAAGGCCCAGGGTCTCCTCGACGACTGGCTGGCCCAAGCCCCGAAAGAGATACGCGAAGCTCTGCGGCGACAGAAGCTGGAACTGTATGGGGAGGCCGAACAGTTCGACAAGGCCATCGAATACACACGCGAGTGGATCAAGCAAGCCACTCGCCCAGACGTGCCCAGGATCCGCCTGCTCCGCGTACTGGACCAGGGCAAGGCCTATGACAAGGCGCTGAAACTGCTGGATGAGTGGATCGGCAAAGGGCGCAACGAGTTCGCGACGATATACCGGCATTATAAGGTGAGCATTCTCGGCCGCGCGGGCAAGTTCCAGGAGGCGATCGACTACGTGAATAAGTGGCTCGCCGAGTCGCCTCAGTCGCTTGAGCCCCGCCAGACGCTGGTGTCCGTGCTGGCCCGGGGGCAGAAATACGATCTAGCCATCAGCCAACTGGAGACCTGGATGAAGCAGCTTACGGCGGCGGCGACAACGGCGCCGTCACAGCCCGCTTCAAGGCCGGCCTCCAAGCCGGCATCGGCGCCCGCTTCGAGCCCGGCGTCGAAACCGACAGTCGTTGTTGACAAGGAGAAGACCCAGGAGATTCTGCGATGGTGCCGACGGAGCATCGTGAGCCTGCTGGGCGTGCAGGGCAAGAACCCCGCCGCGGTAGCAAGGGCCCAGGCATTTCTGCGCCTCGATCCGAAAGACACTGAACTGCTCAGCGTCATGGCCTCGTGTCTTTCGTCCATGGGCAAAGACCGCCAGGCCAGGCTCACTCTGGAAAAGGCCCTCAAGATAAAACCAGACGACCCGGGCCTGAACAACAACCTCGGCTATCTCTACGCCGAGCAGGGCATTAACCTGGACGAGGCGGAACGAATGATCCGGAAGGCCATCGCTGGAAAGAAGGCCGTCGCCTTCGTGGACTCGCTCGGCTGGGTACTGTACAAGAAAGGCCGGTTTAAGGAGGCGGCCGCCGCTTTCAAGAGCGTGCTCGATATGCTCGCCGAGGATGGTGAGGACCACTCGGTGATCCACGACCACATCGGTGACACGCACTACCGCCAGGGCAAAACGACCGAAGCACTGGAGCAGTGGAAGCAGGCCGTCAAGATTGCTCAGGAAGACAAGATCAAGACCACCGAGACAAAACGCCTGCTCGGCACCACGCCCGATAAGATCAAGGCCGTCGAGGCCGGCAAGAAGCCGAAAGTGGCGCCCCTCGGAAAGGGCATAAAGGATGAGCAATCGCCGTGAATAGCCTGAGAGAATCGCGCTCGGGGAACCTGTCCAGCAGCAGGGCCTGACCTGCGCTGCATGGATCGGAGCAAGAACATATGTCGGGACATTCGCATTGGTCCAGAATCAAGCGTGCCAAAGCAGCAAACGACGCCAAGCGCGGCCAGCAGTGGTCAAAGCTGGCAAAGCGGATCATCATGGCCGCAAAGCAAGGCGGCGGCAAGCCGGACGATAACCTGACCCTTCGCTACGCCATCGATGACGCCAAGGCCGCAAACATGCCCAACGACACCATCAAGCGGGCCGTGAAGAAGGGCACCGGCGAGCTTGCCAGCCAGAGCTATGAGGAGATTGTCTACGAAGGGTACGGAGCGGGCGGGGTGGCTTTTCTAGTGGAGTGCCTGACGGACAACCGCAACCGCACCGCCGCTGAGATGCGCAAGATTTTCGAGCGAACCAACGGGCAGCTGGGCTCCAGCGGCTGCGTGGCGTGGATGTTCCACAAGAAGGGCTCGTTCCTGGTTTTAAACAAGACCAGCGACGAAGATACCCTCGACGAAGATACCCTCGTGGAACTGGCCGTGGAAACCGGCGCCGACGACGTGAAGGCGGACGGTGACGAGTTCGAGATCACCTGCGACGTTGGCGCGTTCTCCGCGGTCAAGCAGGCCCTTGCCGCCAGAAACATCCAGATCCTCTCGGGCGAGCTTGCCATGGTGCCGGACAGCACGGTAACCGTTGACGCCGATAACGCGCGCAAGGTCCTGAACCTCATGGAAATGCTGGAGGACCACGACGACGTACAAAACGTCTATGCCAACTTCGACATCCCCGACGAAGTAACGGCGGAGCTGCAGACGCAAGATTGACGGATTGCCAACTGCCGACTGGCCCACCAGCCGGATCGGAAATCGAATCTGCAAATTCGAAATTGGATTCTTCATGCCGATCTGCTAGAGATCAGCTATCGGTGGAGAATGTGCCAGCTGCTGTTCCGGTGCCAACAGAAAGGATCATAGCATGAAGAAAGTGGCTCTCCTGGCGATCTGTGGTTGCGTGCTGCTGGCCGGCTGCGCGCGGCCGAGGTGGCAGTGGAAGCTCAGACGCAACCTGCCCGTATTCGGCCACCGCAACTGGATCGTGGTGACCGACATGGCCTACCCCAAGCAAAGCCGCCCCGGCATCGAGACTATCTACAGCGGCAGCAGCCAGATCAACACGGTCAAGGCCGTCATGGCGGCTGTAAAGCGCGCCCCGCACGTCCGCCCGATCGTCTACCTGGACAAGGAACTGCCCAGCGTCTCGGATAAAGACGCCCCCGGCGTGGCCGCCTACCGCAGGCAGCTCAATACGGTGCTTGCCGGATTCGACGTAAAGTCCGAGCCGCACGAGGACATCATCAAGAAGCTAGATGAGGCGGCCAAAACGTTTAACATCCTGATCATCAAGTCCGACATGACTCTTCCGTATACGTCGGTTTTCCTCCAACTGGAATGCGGCTACTGGTCCGCAGACGCCGAGGCTCGCTTGCGCGAGGCAATGAAGTGACGCGCCCGCAGCGAACAGGCGGGCTAAGGACAGTTCGGCGAAACGGGGCCGGCGATGCGCCCTGATAGTGGTGACCGGATGAACCAAAGGCGGCTTTCGGCCCTGTTTACGGCGGTGCTGCTGCCGACCCTCCTGCTCGCGCGGGCGGCGCCGGGAGATGTTCCCCCCGCCGGTCCGCATGCCCGCCAGGTGGCCGAGCAGACAGCCGCCCTAAAGTCCTCTTCCCCGCGTGTCCGCGGGGGCGCCGCCGAGGCGCTGGGATACCTGCGGGCCTGGGCCGCCGCCGACGCCCTGGCGGACGCCCTGGCCGATTCGTCCCCCGTTGTCCGCCGCGAGGCGGCCATGTCGCTAGGCTGGTGCGGCGGGCGCAGCGCCGTCAAGCCACTTCTGGCGGCCCTGGACGATAAGGACTGGACCGTCCGACAGGCCGCCTGGGTTGCTCTCACCAACCTGACCGGCATGGAGTTTCCATTCGACGCACTGGCCAAACCGCCGGCCCGACAGGCACAGGCTCGGAAATGGCGCGACTGGTGGGCCAAGGTGCCCGACGATCATCCGCCCAAGGACGTCATGGCACTGCTGGGCGTTGCCGCCCGCCGGACGGGCAATCTCGCCCTCGGCTGCAAGGTCAGCCTCTCCAGCGTTTACAGGGGACCGGCCGCGGTTCTGACCGACGGCGCGCTCCAGCCGGGCTTCTGGCAGACCAAGAACGTGCCCTTCCCCCAGCACTGCACGGTGGACCTGGGCAAGGAGAAGAAGTTTGCCTGCGTGGTCGTCCACCAATACGGCAGCGGCTTCTGCATGACGGACTTTGCCCTCTCGACGAGTGCGGACGGCCGAACCTTCAAGCAGGTCCTTCGCCGCAAGGCGACAACTGACCCCAGACTAGTCGTGACGTTCCCGCCCCTCACGGCGCGATACGTGCGGGTCACATCGTACAGGTCGCAAAGGTCCATCTATCCCACGACGTTTCGCGAGATAGAGGTGTGGGCCAAGACACCGTCCAAACCGGCTGCCGTGGCGAGGGCGCCTCTGCTCCGCACCGAGCGCGGCCTGCGGGCGCTGGGCGCGCTGGGCGGGGCCGGCGCATCTGAGGCGGTTGCCGAAAGGCTGGGCCCCCTGCGAGCCGGCAGGGGCAGCTTCGCGGATAAAGCCCTCATCCAGGCAGGCATTCGCGCCCTCGGCCGTCTGCGCGGCCCCAAGGCGCTGCCGGTGCTGACCGCATTCCTGGACAGCCCACAATGGGCCCGATACGCCGCTGACGCGCTCGGCGACCTCGGCGGGCCAGAGGCCGAAGCCGCACTGCTGGCCGCCTATCCCAAGTACGCAAGGAACCTCGGTGGCCGCAACCCCAAGCAACTGCCCCGCGACGACCGACCGGGCCTGGACCCGAGGGACCGAATGTACGAAACGCCCTATGCCATCGCGTCGGCGTTGGCACGGCTGCCTCTGACGGACCAGAAGAACCTGGCCACCCTGCGCGAGATCGCCCCACTGCTGGCTGCGAACATGCCCACGGATTACGACGGGGCGATGTTGTATGAGCCGGAAGCATGGATGCTGGTTACCGCGCACCTGCTGGAGCGAGCGGGCGTGCGTCAGTCAGCCTGCGACGCCGCCTTCGCCGCGTTCGGCCGCCCGCGCAAGAACGTACCGAAAGTCTTTGCCGACTTAGCCGGCAAGCGCGCCGCCGACGTGCCCTACGCGGCCATCTGGCTGCCCGCCCTCTGCCGCAAGAAGACCGACACCCCCGACCTGATCGCCCTGCTCGAACACAAAAACGGCTGGGTGCGCATCAACGCCGCCAAGGCGCTGATGTTCATGGGCGATCGCCGGGCGATCGGGCCGATCACGAAGCTGCTGGCGGCCTCGAAGCCGGAATCGGCCTACGGATACTTCGGCGGCTTTGTGTTCAACAAGAAGCTCCAGGGCCATGACGAGTACAACGACCCCGCCCCGCGGTGGCGTGAGGCCTTCATCCGCGCCCTCGGCGGGCTGGGAGCGCCCCTACCGTCGCCATATCTCACCGACGTTCGCAGCTCCCTCGGCATTCAGTACGCCTCGGCCCTCACGCTGGCCGAACTGGGCACACCGGAGGCGCTCGCTGAGCTGAAACGCGCCGAGGCCACCCATCCCTATCACAGCATCCGTCTTGTCGCCCGCGAGGCCCTCTGGCGGCGAGGGGTTTTCACCAACCGCCCCGCCGCTGCGGCCAAGTTGCCCCTGCCCGCAGAGACGGCACTACCAGCCGCCCAGAAGCTCGAGGCCGTCGTCTTCATCAAGGGCAACAACAACATGCCCAACGACTTCCAGATCGATCCGTGGCGACAGACTTACTCAACGACCGACTCGGGGCCCACCTATCGCCCGGGACGGAACCTTTACCTCCTCCGGCCGGCCCGGCCCGACGGAAAGGTCACTCCCCTGACGAACTTCGCCGATGGATACGTCGCCGACTGCGAGGTCTCCTGGGATGGTCGGCGGATCGTCTTTGCCCACCGGGGAGGCAGCAAGGACCCGTGGTGGCACGTCTGGGAGATCGGCGCGGACGGCAAGGGGCTGCGGCAGATCACTCGCGGGGCGTACCACGACGTCCAGCCCGCCTACCTGCCCGATGGGCGGATCGTCTTCTCGTCGTCGCGCATCGGCATGCGCGATGAGTATCACGGGTACCTCGCGACGGGCCTGACCGTAATGAACCCCGACGGCAGCGACATCCACTGCATCGGCTTCAATCTCGGGCGCGACAACGAGCCGGCCGTCCTCAACGACGGGCGCATCGTGTTCAGCCGCCTGGAACTGTTCTACTCGCGCATGAAGACGGAGATCACCGTGCAGGCGGCCAATCCCGACGGCACTCGGAACGTCACGCTCTACGGCCCCGAGCGGCGAGCCCTCTGGCGGAGCGTAACGCGGAAGTCCCGCGAAGGCTGGTGGGGTGAGGTCGCGCCCCGCCACCGTGTCCTGCGCATGACCCAGCCCCAACCCTTCGGCCTGCAGCAAGTGATCTGCGCGACCACCGGTGGGTTAACGGTCGTCGGCCCGGGGCGCTACCGTGAGCGGATCATCCCGCGCGACCGGAACATGGCGACAACGACGCCCATTCCGCTTCCGGACGGCCGGGTGCTCTGCGCAGCCACGGTTCGCGAGAAGAACCCCGCAAAGATCGACCTCGGCCTGTACCTGATGGACGC
>SDBT01008867.1_pt1 | contig 16375 bp, 14 predicted proteins | sample 2277101 | NCBI WGS metagenome assembly SDBT01 (sample SAMN10404973, study PRJNA504765) | marine sediment metagenome | isolation source: marine sediment core GS10_PC15, 103 cmbsf | place: Arctic Ocean: Southern Knipovich Ridge | collected 2010 | reverse complement strand
GATCACATCCCCTCCCTTGAATTCCACATCTTCCGAGAGGGCATATCCCATTCCCATGGTAACACACCCTTCCATTTGCAAGATGGTCCCCTGCGGATTGACACACATTCCCATATCCTGTGAACAGACAGCTCTTTTTACCTGTACATTTCCGGTTTGTACGTCCACATCTGCTTCGACCATGACCGCCACCCAGGTGCCGGCATCAATTCCACATGCGATCCCGATACCCCGGCCGCTGGGACCGGCTGCCGGAGTGTATCCAAACTTATCTGCCAGTGCTTTCAATACAGTGATCATTTTTTCATCTGCAAGATTATCCAGCCTGAATTGCAATGGATCAACCTCAATCTTTGAAGCCATGATATCCACCTGTGATTCCCTGGAGAAGGTATTGGTATTGTTGGCAGGAGCGCGCCATGCCCCGGTTGGAAAGGGATGTACGGGTGATCCCTGTTTCTCCCCATAACCCGTGGTTTGTGAGTGGGGTACATCGTAGATTGTACCGGAACCCCGGTTCCCGGCAAAATACTGGCTGAAATCCCACAGGGTAATTTTACCTGAATCTGTAACTCCCGAACGGATCTTTACCACTGCAGCTGGTCTGAAGTAATCTTTGAAAAACTCTTCTTCACGGGTATATGCCAGCATCACAGGATTTTGAGCAAGTTTCGCAACCTTTACAACCTCCATCACCTGGGGGTGGTAAATCTTTCCTCCGAATCCTCCTCCCAGGAAAGGAGAAATAACCCTTACGTTTTCCAGGTCCATACCCAGTTCGCGGGCAATCTGATTCTGTGCCCCAAAGGGTGATTGGGCGGATGCCCAGACCGTTACTTTCTCACCCTCCCAGTGAGCCAGGGCCGTATGAGGTTCGATGGGAGAATGTGCCACATATCCGTCATGAAATTCACTTTCAACCACCCAATCAGCCTGTTCCTCTCCTTCCTTCAGATTTCCAGTACTGGCAACTACCTGGCTTTCAGCAGGAGCATTCAGCAGGTATTCAAACACGGTTTTATGGTCTACATCTTTTTCGTCGAATGTATATTCGGCTTTTACTTTCTCAAGAGCAGCTGAAGCCACATCTGGTAATTCATGGAGCACAGCCACAAGGTCATCGTCACGCACTACCTGAACACCTTCGATCTTTTCAGCTTCGGAATAATCCACAGAGATCAGTGTTGCAGCATGGGAGGGTGGCCTTAGGATCTTTGCATAAACCATACCCGGCAACTTTATATCCCCTGTATATTTGGCTTCTCCGGTCACCTTCACTTTTGCGTCGGAATGGAGACGCGATTGACCAACATAATGGAACTCTTTATGATCCTTTACATCGGGCTTTTCGTCCACGAACCTTTCAATCCGTTGTCCCCTGGCCAGCTCTCCATAGCTCACCTGTTTTTTAGGATTGGAGATTCCGAAGACCACCCCGTCTTTCACAGAAAGGTTACTGACCGGGATCTCCAGGTACTCCGACCCCAGTTCAAGCAGCACAGCCCTGGCTTCCGCTCCTGCTGCCCGCAAATAGTGACTGAATTGTCTTGTGGTAAGGGAGCCCCAGGTTCCTGCGTCATAAGGACAGATTTCCGTATCTCCCATCACCATTTTCACAGATTCAATGGCAACATCAAGCTCATCTGCAATTTGCTGGGGAAGTGAAGTAACAGGGCCCTGTCCCATTTCAATTTTACCCGTATAACAACTTACGGTTCCATCCTCTGCGATTCTCAGAAAAGCGTTATAATCGGTGGGTAGTTCACGTCGTTGTGCCATAGGAAGAGCCAGGAGTTCCGAAGGGTTCCGGGTACTGAAATATACAAAGATGCCACCTCCGAGTAATTTGAAGAAATCTCTTCTTTGAAGATCAAAGCGACTATTTCTCCGGTTTGCACCGGTATCCTCTTTATTCTTTTTCATTCTATTTTCCTCCTTTCATTTCACGGCCCGCTGATTGTATGGCTTTGATGATCCTGATGTGGGCACCGCAACGGCAAAGGTTGTCTTCCATTGTGTCGGTCACCTCCTGCCGGGTTGGTTCCGGATTCTTCATCAATAGTCCGTAAGCATTCATAATCATTCCCGGGGTACAGTATCCACACTGCAGTGCATCATTCTCCATAAAGGCATTTTGAAGGGGGTGTAGCTGTCCGTTTACTGACAGACCTTCAATGGTGATTACCTTCCGGTCAACCACCTCACTGACCTGGAGGGTGCAGGCCCTGACCGCTTCATTATCAAGCAGGATGGTGCAGGCACCACAGATACCTATCCCACAACCATATTTGGTTCCGGTAAGGCCAAATTGATCCCTCAGGACCCACAACAGGGTATGGGTGGGATCAATGGTAATTTCGGCTTCATTACCATTCAGGTTAAAACGAATGAGTTTTTCCATCATTGCTTATTTTGTTTTGTGGCTTTCACATAGTCCTCTTTGGTATCAATATCGACGAGGATCCCGGGTTCGCCTACCTCGACCTCCAGTACATCCTCCGGAAATAAGTGCATCAATGAACGAAGTCCCTGTTCCAGGTCCAGTTTCTCAATATCTCTTCTGTATTTCAGGTCAACCAGCAATGGATGTCCCCTGTGGCGGTTGTATACAGGAATGACAATACCCAGAAGGTCTTCATTGTAGGCTTCAAGAATTGTATTGGTAACGTCCGGGGATATGCCCGGCTGGTCGCCCAGGAAAATAAGGGCTGCATTGGCATCTTCCGGCAGGGACCTGAATCCGCACATCACCGATGAAAGCATGCCCGTATCATGTTGCTCATTGTGAAAGAATTGCACCGGTAAATGATCAATTGCGCTCCTGATCTCATGGTGGTCAGCACCCAGAACAACCATAACGTTATCAATCATTGAGTTCAACACATTGTTGATCACGGTTTCGATGATTGTACTTTCCCCGAAAGGCAACAGCATTTTCTGGGTTCCCATACGCCGGGAAGAGCCGGCTGCCAGTATGATGGCCCAATTATCCTGCATTGGGCTCCTTTTTCTGGTTGCGAACACTTACCAGCTGTGCAGCAATACTGATGGCTATCTCCTGAACTGTTTGTGATCCGATGGTTATGCCAATGGGTGTATGGATACGGGACCATTGTCCGGGTGTTGCCCATTTCTCATCCAGAAAACGTTTCTTCATGATGTCTACCTTGTGCGAACTGCCTATCATTCCAATGTACGAAGCATTTGAGCCGATGCAGGGTTTTAGAGCTTCAGCATCGTGGCTGTGCCCCCGGGTAACGATCACAATGTAGGTGTCTGTTCCGGTCTCCAGTTCGCTCATGGCCTTCCCGATGTGCTCTACTACCAGGTGATCCGCATCGGGAATGTTGTTCCGGTTTGCAAACTCCACACGGTCATCCACTACGGTAATTTCGAATTCGAGCAAAGCAGCGATATGGGCGAGAGCTTTTCCTATATGTCCTGCACCGGCGATGACCAGTTTCGGCATTGGCTTGATATGTTCAAGGTACGCCATCCCAAGTTGTCCTTGCTCCAGGGGATGAAGGTCAATTTCAGTAAACCCGTAGCGGACAGCCTGCTTTATATGGCTGGAGATGGAATCACGGAGGATTGGATCAAGGCCATGTGGAAGGGTTTTTCCTGGATTATCTGTGATCCAGTATCTTTTAATGGTTCGACCATTGTCAAGCTTTTTACCCACGACTGTCAGAAGGCTTCCGGATATGCGCTTCAACAGCGATTGTTCCATCTCCTCCAGGGCCTGCAGGTGGGATGAAGGATTCGCATCCACAAGCACAATTGCTTCACCGCCACAAATGGCACCTTCATCGTCCTGGTCTGTATCCAGGTTAAAAAAGAACTGATTGGAAGTGCCTGAGATCATGACATTGCCTGCGATGTGTTGCACTTCCCCCTCCAACAGACCGCCACCCACTGTACCCGCAATCAGACCTTTTTCACCAAAGAGGGCCGAACTTCCCGGCTTCTGCGGCGTGGAACCCGAAGTCCTGACCACGGTCGCCAGAACCAGTCTGGATCCTGATTGAATTTGTTCAAAAAGCTGACGGCAGATGTTTTTCATCCGTTCGTTTCATGGTTTTGTTGCTCAGATCAACATTAAATGATCCTGACCAGGGTAATGATCAAAAGGCAGCACAGGACCACAGCGGGTGACCACATTTTTGCCAGGAGTGTGGCTGGCCGATCTGATTCTGCACCCTGGATCACCCTGGAATACCTGGTTGCTGCGATGAATCCAAGTGGAACGGTTACCATGGATAAAACAATGGCTACCGGTGCAGTATAAACAACCAGTGGTATGTTGGTGGATGCGTACATGCAGGCCGGGTTGCCTGTGGCAAATTTCGCCAATGGAAACAGGGCGGTTGCAATGACTGCGGCACCCGCACCGACCATAATACGGTTCAACAGGCTGGCAGAGAATCGATTTCTGAAAATGCCCAGGAGCAGGAGAAATCCCAGCATAATGGTAAAGAATGCGTACATGGGGTTGAGTACTGATCCATGGTTCCAGGCCACCTGCAGCAGCAGGGCATCAAGCCATTTGAAGAGCATGGCAATCACAACGATCAGAATGATCGAAACGAAACTGCGGGTTGTGCTCCACACGAATGAAAGCCAGAAAAAGGCCAGTCCTGTAAGGACAGCTCCAGTGATGAGTGTTGCACACTTCTGTAATCCCAGCCCAAAGGCAAATTCTGTCAGCCCCCATATTGAACCTGTTGCAACAATGATACCGAGGTTTGATTTTATCCCTTTCTTGTCCATAACGTTAATAAGTTTTAATATATAAATATACGGTTTTAATTGACTTCCGCTCACTGATATAGTAACTTGTAGACAATCGGTACTCTTAATCTTTCTGATCATGGAAAACCACTATTTATGTCCGCATTGCAGGGGTCATCTGAGGGTTGGAGACTGTATTATCTTTAAGATTCGTAATACAAAAAGGGAAAAGGGATTGCTTTTGCTGCATCCTGAAAATGGGATTTATACCAGCATGAAACATCCCCAATTCAATTTCCAGGAAGGAGAAAGGATTGATTTCTTCTGCCCGATCTGTCTGCAAAACCTGGATGCCGCCATCGATGAGAACCTGGTACAGGTGATCATGATCGATGAGCAACGCAATGAGCATGAAATCTATTTCTCCCGCATCGCCGGAGAGAAGAGAAATTACCAGTTATCTGACGAGGGAATTACCAAAACCGGGGAACACTCTCACAGGTACACCCACTACGAAATGTCGGATGAATTCATCCAGCATCTGAATATTTAGCAGGCTAACAAAACGCCGACTTCATTGTTATTTCTACCAAAGTGGAGATGGAAATGAGCAATGAGGATGGTATGGTATTGAATGTGAAGCCGCTTGGATTTCCCTGGGAGACCCGGGATCCTTTTCTATTCTGCGTGTATCATGCAGATGCCTTCCCGAATGGAAATAAAGACTTCGGCCCTGACGCTTCCCTTGATGGGAGGAACATGGGGAATGACTTCGTTCTGAAAGATGGATGGAGAATGTATCATGGAACAACCATTCCGGGATTTCCTGTACATCCACACAGGGGTTTTGAAACTGTAACCGTGGTCCGTAAGGGGATTGTGGATCATACGGACTCGCTTGGTGGTGCCGGTCGCTATGGCCATGGGGATGTACAATGGATGACTGCCGGGAAGGGCATTCAACATGCTGAAATGTTCCCGTTGTTGAACAGGGATAAAGAGAATCCACTGGAGCTGTTCCAGATTTGGATTAACCTGCCAAAGGCAAGTAAATTTGTGGAGCCGCATTATGCCATGCTCTGGAAAGAGCAGATCCCGGAATTTGTGGAGAGAGATGAGCGGGGAAGGGAAACCAGGATTGAGATCGTTTCAGGATCAATGGGCAGCCTGAAGGCTCTGGCTCCGCCTCCCGACTCCTGGGCGGCCAGCCCGGTCAACGAGGTTTCCATATGGTATTTTCAGATGGAGGCCGGAGCCAACTGGGTTCTTTCGGGGGCTTCAAAAGGGATTAACCGGTCGATCTATTTCTTTGAAGGAGAGACCATCGGGATTGGCAGCCAAATAATACGCTCAAACAATGCTATTGAAGTGAAAGCCGATCAGAAACTGGCCATTAAAAACGGATCTTCATCCGGTCGCTTTCTTTTGCTCCAGGGCAAACCAATCAATGAGCCGGTTGTGAACTACGGGCCTTTTGTAATGAATACAAAGGAAGAAATCCAGCAGACATACAACGAATTCCAGGAAACGCGTTTTGGTGGCTGGCCCTGGCCCAGGCATGACCAGGTTCATCCCCGGGAAAAGGGCAGGTTTGCAAAACATGGAGATGGCCGCGAGGAGTTTCCTCCACCAGGGAAATAAGCAATGATACCAGTTTTTGTCAGAGCACCTGTAAGTATTGTCCTGCAGCACCGACTTACTTAACGGATCCTGAGTGGGATCTCCACATTTATTCGTTTTAACATCCTTCACCAGACTTCTTTACTTAGCAGTAAACTAATACTGTAAGATGAGTTTAATGAAGCTAATATTGAAGGTTCCTGTCCTGGTGTGTGTCATTGGAGTTGTACCGGTTTCAATGGTCTATTCACAAACCTGTTGTTCGGGAGGTGTGCCGTTATCCGGCAATATTGGATTTGAAAGTTCCAATCAAGGCACCATTCAGATGGAGTTGAGTTATGATCTGAACTACCTTGCCACATTGAAAGATGGTTCAGAAGTATATTCCGATGAATCCCGAAGAAGGATCACCCAGTCAATTCTCTTAAAGACAGGCTACAGTCTGAACAACTGGCTCGCAATCGATGCACTTTTCTCCTTTGTGAACCAGGGAAGGAAGATCTTCCACCTGGAGGAAGTAAATGAAGTAAAAACAAATGGTATAGGTGATGCCGTGGTCATTACAAAGTTTATTCTGTCAAGGCTGAGCTCCAATGGAACAGAATTACAGCTGGGCGTTGGTCCGAAGATCCCACTGGGGAAATCAGATCTTACAGATGACCGGGGGATTACCCTGAATGCAGATCTTCAGCCGGGGAGTGGATCCTGGGACATGATTACATGGGGTTATTTTCTGAGACAATTGAAAGGCAGGCCAACCACAACAGTTTCAGCACGTATTGTGGGAAGGATAAACGGCGCCAACAAACAGTACCTGGGTTCCCAGACCTACAGTTTTGGAAATTCCATCCAGCTCTATTTCGGAATCGGCGACCAGGTAACTTTCTGGAATGAGATCATATCTCCATCCATATCTGTGCGATACAGAAAGGCCTTATCCGACAGGATCAACGGACATGTTCTGGATAACACGGGTGGTCAGTGGATCAATATTATTCCTGCAATAAGCTGGCACATCAGACAAAACACCATTATCAATATCATCCCTGAGATCCCTGTTTTTAGCAAGGTTGAGGGGGTACAGCTTACTCCCACATTCAGGGCCCAGATAGGCATTTACCACACTTTTGGCAACAAAAAAGTATATAAACCAAAAGAATTCAAATTATGAAAAGCAAATTAATGACAATTATGATGGTCGCCACAATATTTCTGTGGGGATGCGAAGAAGAGGATCTTGGAGGTAATTCAACGTCCGGCAAATCAAATAATAACAACAGTGATTGGTTGATCCCGCTCTCCGAAGTATTTGATGGCGGTCCGGGGAAGGATGGTATTCCTGCCCTTGCAGATCTTGATTTTATCCAGGCGGGGGAGGCCGACTACTTGTTTGAAAATGACCTGGTCATTGGTTTCGTGCATGGAACTGAAGCCCGGGCCTATCCACACAGAATTCTTGACTGGCACGAGATCATAAACGACAGGGTCGGGGATGTAAATATCTCAGTGACCTATTGTCCACTCACCGGAACAGGAATAGGCTGGAACCGCGAGATCAACGGGAGAATCACAACTTTCGGAGTATCCGGATTGCTTTACAATTCGAACCTGATACCCTATGACAGAGAAACAGACAGCAACTGGTCGCAGATCAGGCTTGATTGTGTAAACGGGGATTTGATCGGAGATGAGATTGAAACATTCACACTGGTTGAAACCACCTGGGCAACCTGGAAAGCAATGTATCCTTCTACAATTGTGGTTTCGACCAAAACAGGCTACAACCGGAGCTATGGGCGTTATCCCTACGGGAGTTACAGGACGGATCACGGCTACATCATTTTTCCTGTGGCCAATAAAGATGACAGGTTACAAAACAAGGAACGTGTTCACGGCATTGTTGCCAATGGGAACACAAGGGTCTATCCTTTGTCCCGTTTTGGTGAAAGTGTAACTGTGATTGAAGATAGCTTTGAAGGGGGCGAATTTGTTCTTGTCGGGAATGAGAAAGATAATTTTGTAGTGTCTTTTAATCGGGATCCCGGTGATGGCACCCTGCTTTCGTTCCTCCCGGTACAGAATAATTATCCCATCGTGATGACAGACGGAGAGGGGAATATGTGGGATGTATTTGGTGCAGCTGTATCGGGTCCACGCAAAGGTACCCTGCTCGAACATGCCCGTTCATTTATTGGATACTGGTTCTCGTTTGCTGCATTTTATCCAGAGGTGACCATTTATGGCGAGTCATAATCCTCAAAAAGGAGCCAGGTATCAGGATCGAGAATTATTTCGGCAGGTTTCTTTTCTGTTTTGATGGTGAAAACCTGTTCGGGAGCGTTTACATAAAGGGTTATTAAGGTTGTTTTTCCCTTTCCACAATTAATTTTAATGTCCAGGGGAAATTCAAAAACATGCTGTTCCTGATGTTGACGGATGGTAAGTTTAATCTCGTTTCTCCTGTATTCAGTATGCGCTGATAGCACAGGATGACCGGGCTGGTGGAACCATTGCCGGAAAAAAGACCCAAAGTTTTGTTCAGACAGTGAATCTACAATTTCCTGGAAATCCTCAGTAAGTGCATTCCCGTATTGGTATTTTCCATAGAAGGCACGAACACATTCCTGGAACAATGCATCTCCCAGCTCCCTGCGTAACATATGCAGGACCCATCCTGCTTTCTCATATGTGTTTTTATTTAACAGGCGTACTGAAACAGGCAGGGTGGTATCAACAATGGGAGCCATTCTTTTTCTGGCAAATCTTAATACCTGGCCTTTTTCATCCAGCATGGAAGCTACAAACACATCCCTGCCATCTGTTTGTTCCAGGTAAATGTCGGTCAGGTAAGTGGCAAAACCTTCGCTGAGCCAGATATGGTGCCAGTCAAGCTCTGAAACTGCATCACCAAACCACTGATGCGCTATTTCATGGGCAAAGAGGACCTCATGAGCCTGGTTGCCCGTTACGGTACTCTCCCTGTAGAAGATGCAACTGGCATTTTCCATTCCCCCGTAAACGGTTTTAGACTGAACATTGGCCAGTTTGGAGAATGGATAGGGGGCAATGTAAGATTCGAAGAAGTCCAGCGGACGTTTGGCTATGCGATAATCGTAAAAGCCTTCTTCCATGTTCTGGGGATAGACCCAGGTTGATATGGGGATGCCGGAGGAACTCTGGAAATGTTGAACTGCAAAAGGACTTACCCCAATCACCATCAGTTTTGTGGAAAGTGGCACTGAAGTTTTCCAGTGGGAGAGGATCCGGCCGCCTTCATGCGATTCATTGATAATCGAACCATTGGCCACCACCCCGTAATGTCCCGGTGCATGAACAAGGAATTCCACCAGGGCTTTGTCCGAAGGATGATCCACCACCGGCAGCCAGTGATGTGCCCTGTTGGGCCAGTTATCGCCAAAGAATGTGCGGTCACCGAATTTATTTTCCGAAATGATCAGTCCATCTGCTGGAATACCATGGTATTTAATTTGATATTTCCTGATTTCACCTTTTTTTGCATGGGGAATGGTGACAACAATCCGGTTATTTTGGTGAACGTACCGGACTTCACTTCCATCCTCCAGTACCTCCTCGATGATCATCCCCATTCCTGTGCTACTTCTGTTTTTTAAATCCAGGCAGAACCGGTCCACATCAGTTTTGAATAATATTTCCACCAGGGCTTTACCCCGAATAACATCTGTTGTATCATTCAGGTCAATCTCGAAACGGTAATTCAATACATCGATCAGGTTGAAGCGCTCGTGATGTGTCTGTCCTTTAACCTGAGGATGAAGGATTACTGCCAGACAGAACAAAATAACAAATGATCGCATGAATCTCATGGTGTTTTATCCCTGGACAAAACGGCAATTTATAATTATTTTTCATGCTACCTGGAAGCGGTATGGAGAGAATGACTATTTTTATATTCCTAACATGACACAATGAATGTACTCGTTACCGGTGGAGGTGGATTTATGGGGATGGCCCTGATCAAACGGTTGATCGCAGAGGGTCATAAGGTTACCAGTTTTTCCAGGCGGGATTATCCCTTGCACTGGGCCCTGGGTATCAGTAGTATCCAGGCTGACATCAGGGATGCTGAAGCCATTGAAAAGGCTTGTAAGAACAGAGACATTGTTTTTCACCTGGCTGCCAAAATCGGGATATGGGGAGCATATGATGATTACAATTCCACCAATGTTACAGGTACGTTGAATGTAATCAAGGCATGCCGTAAACAGGGTGTAAAACGGATTGTTTTCACCAGTTCCGCCAGTGTGGTATTTGATGGTTCGGACCTGGACGGAATCGATGAATCCCATCCATATCCTGAGAGCCATGGTTCGCATTATGCAACCACCAAGGCAATGGCGGAACGGTTGATCATTGAGGCTAATTCTGACACACTCAAAACCATCTCTCTTCGACCACATCTGGTATGGGGCCCATACGATGCCCATGTAATTCCAGGAATCCTGAAACGGGCTTCATCAGGCAGACTGAGGCGAATTGGGAACAAAGAGCATTTTATCGATACCACTTACATAGATAACATGACCGATGCCCTTTTGTTAGCTGTTGATGCCCTTGATCAAAAACCTGAGGCTGCGGGCAGGAATTTTTTCATTACCAATGGAGAGCCTGCCAGGGTATGGGATTTTGTTAACTCAATCATTCAGATTGCCGGGCATGAACCGGTACAGAAAAAGATACCGGAGAAAATTGCAATGGCTGCTGCCGGATTCGCGGAATGGTCGCATAAGTTCTTCAAGATAAAAAAAGAACCTTTCATGACCCGGTTTGCCATCAAAGAATTGTGTACAAACCATTGGTTCGACATTTCCAATGCCAGGGAAATATTAGGCTATACCCCCCGGGTCAGTTATGCAGATGGATTTAAGTACCTCAAGGAGTACCTGAAGATCGGGAGAAGATAGGTGGTCCAACGCTATCCAATGGGCTTATACCCCCTGAATTTAATTAACCATATATGAGGTCAATGTTTTGTTTCCTGTGCGGTAGTAAACTTGTCCTGTAATGTCATCAACAGCATAACTGGGTTCACGGTCTTTCCCCAGATCAATGCTGCCTTCCACCTGGCCGTTTAATTTGCTAACCTTTAACAATTGAATGTCCTTGTCCTGTTTGGACATGATCAGCATAAAATTTCTGGTAGACAGGGTCGCCTTTTTCCTGGCGCTGGCCTGTTTGAAAGCGCTACTGGCATAACTGGACGCCTGAGCTCCCAGTTCGCCGTAAGCATCACCAACCTGACTCACTATTTCACCGGCAGTGGCATCCTCTTGCCTGACTTCATTTTCCACGGCAGCCATGGCTCCTGACATGTAATATGAAGAAGCCCCAATGTATGCCCCTCTCACAGCTTCAGCATACAACAGTGCACGCTTCCAGCCTGGTTCACGAGGTGCAGGGTAGTATCCCTGAAACAAGAGTGAGCCATCAAAGTTGAATTTAGCGACATTCTGATCTGAATGGATAAATATACCGTCATCCATGACTTCAAGCCTTCTTGGTAATTCTTTGCCCTCAAACTTTAGCTGTATGGAGGACAATTCATTCACCGTTTCATTGTTCATATCCACAACTTTGAGCGTTTTGGATTTGCTGTCAAAGGCGAATATTTTCCCATCATACTCTGCTGTTAATTGTGGAGTTGTCTGAATGCTCTTATTCCATTTCAAAGTTCCGGAAGCCAGATCCAATATGTTCATTGATTCGGTTGTGATGTACAAAATGCCGTTGGATAAGGGGACTATGCCTATTACCAAGCCCTCTACTTTGACAGGTTTATCAAAAGTGATCGTACCTGTTTTGGGGTCCAGATAATTGAGGTAATTCTTACTGGCTGTCTGCGACACCAGCAAAATGCCATCTCCGGTGTCCATATAATCATAAATACCTCCCTTTATTGCAATCCCTCTGCCTTTTTTGCCCCAGATACCCGCATGCATCTTGTAGTCATATAAGTTTATTTTCGTTTTGTTTCCATCGTTTGGGAGTACCAGTATCCCATTATCCAAAAAGGTTACCTGACTCAGTTTTCCTTTAACTTCCAGTGCGTCATTCCATACCAGGCTACCATCATCGATGTTAAATGCGTTGTAAACATTGGTGTAGTTTACAACAGGCTCTCCGCTGGAAGAGCTCATATTAGACTGTGACTCTTTCTGAAAACCCAGGTAGAAGACATCGCTGCCTGCTGGTTGGTAGTAACGCAGGTCAATTTCCATGTCTTTTGTCAGGGTCTCGGCTACTGATTTCATAAGCGCTCCCAGGGCACCATATTGGTCGATTTGTGCTGCTTCTGCAGAATTGACCTCCTTCCAGATGATAGTCCCGGTGCTGACATTTAGCTTATAATTGTTGAAAAGGGTAACGATAAGAAGCTCGTTATTGCCAAGTTCAGTGGCTGCGATTATCCTGCCAAATTTTTCTTTCATGGTCCAGGAAACGGTACCATCTGACATTTTCACAGACACCATTAATGGTTCATCACCAACATCTATACCTGCCACAAGTATGGCATCCGAGTTGTACAACAGAAAATAATCTTCTATGGTATTGATACCGGCTTTGTAGGAATCGAACACCTCATCACCGCTGAGCTGATCAATGAGATGTATGCTATTGTTGGTGGTCACTGTGAAAAACGGGCTGCTGGGCAGCTCATTGAAGGCTTCACGGTAGAGTCCGGCATGCTCTTGCCTGCTCCAGCGAATTTCACCTGTTTCAATGTCTATTCCAACAAGCTGATCTTCAGAACACACAATCAGATTGCCAAGCGCTGTCACTTCCTGCCACAAAATATCTGCAGGCAATTCTTTCGTCCATTTAACTTCAACCTGGGCGAAGCCGGTAAGCGTACCCAGGGTAATCAGGATTACCAGAAACAGATATTTTCCAACAGCATTGGTATTTCTTCTCATAATGAATTATTTAATGTTCATACCTTCAATGATAAAAGAAGCGGTGGTTCATCAGTGGAGCTGTTATTTTTCAGACCTCTTGAAACTGATGGCCATTCCACCGCCTTTGTTGTTTACACTGGTTTCGTAACGATCCAGATCAAGCAGGAATTCCAGGTAATCTGCATTCCAGCGGACTCCCGGCCGGTCAGACACATTGTGGGTGGTAAAGCAGCCATTGATCTTTAATTTGGGATCAACGGCTATGAAGTAATTGCGGTACCATGATTTATCGGCATCGCTGAATACAAAGTCAAAAGGACCCTTAAGTTCAGGAACCAATTTATGGGCATCGGCAAGTCGTGCATCGATAATTCGGTCAACTCCTGCCTCTTTGAAATTTTCCAGCGCCTCCAGGTACCTCGTTTTATTGAGTTCAATGGTGATCAACCTGCCTCCGGTCTTGCTCAGGGCCCAGGCCATCCAGATGGTTGAATGCCCGGTGGAAGTGCCTATTTCCAGGGCTGCCTGGTAGTTGTTCTCAATGATCAGATCATACAGCAATTTCCCGTCAACGTAAGGAACGTTCATGTCGTACCACTGGTGCGAATGTTTATCCAGGAATGCTTCTGCCTTACTGTCAATGGCTGCCTGGGTTGTTTGCTGGGAAAAACAGGTGATGGATTGAAGCAGGAACAGCAGCATTAAAGCCGCAAATGTGTTGATTTTGAAACGTGTCATACCACAAATTTAAACCATTCATCGATATTCTACCGATAAGTCTCCTCATATTCAGGATCTGGGTCAGCTGATCCTTTTTTTTCTATTCCTCGGAATATGGATTACCGATTCGTTCATATTCCCTAATTATAAATTTGCCGGTTTTTAATTGGCTGCGAAACTGCCTTCAGCCTTTAAAAGCGTATTTAAAAAGGTTTGCCACCGAGGGCTTCTGTCCCTGGATCAGAATCGCCGTCCTGAAAATCCGGGCTCCTAACCACACTGTAAATATGGTGAAGAGGATCACCCCCACCAGTCCCACGATGGGTTGCCATAATGGGACCGTTACGGGTGTGGCCAAACGGATCATCATTATCGATGGGGTAAATGGCGGGATCAGGGAGAGTGTGGTGGCCAGGGTTCCGGATGGATTCCGGATGACAGGCATGATTAGAAAGAGTGGGAGGATCACAGGGAGCATGGCAGGGAATTGTATGGATTGTGCGTCCTTATTATCATTGCATGTAGCACCCAGTGCGGCCATACCCGACCCAACCATAATGATAAACAATACAATGAAGATGAAGAACCAGGGCAGAATATCATAGGGGATGATTGATCCGAATCCGGTCATTCGTGCGGTAACGATTCCGGCGGTCACATATATGGCTGCCGTGGTGAGTGATATTCCGATTCCTCCCAGTACCTTGCCCATCATAAACTGGAATGGGGAGATGGTTCCCAGGAGCACTTCGGCGATCTTTTCGGTTTTCTCTTCCATCACGGCGGTTAACAGGGGGACCGCGCTCATCATTACCAGCATGAACATCATCAGGACAATGATGTAAGGCACCATAAATGATTGTAATTCATTGATCTTTTCAGCTTCCTGTTGTTCGCCGGTTTTCTTATCGATTGTTACCAGCCCCATTCCTTCAAGATCGAGCCATGTGAAAAGGTCAGCGGATTGTTCTTCATCAAGGTTCAACCCGGCAATCCGAAGCTGCTGCAAATGTCCGTTAATGGTATTGCGGAACCAGTCCCGGGCATCATCCATAAAAGAGTGTTCGGAATAGTATTTAAGGTATCCGTCCTCTTTGCCTGAAGGGTGCAGAACATCACGACCTATTTCGATGAATGCATGCAATTCAGCGTTTTTAACACGTTCCGACAATGCCAGCTGCTGATCCATTCTGTTCTCTGTGTCGGGCGCAATGAATTCTACCACATAGGCAGGCCTGACTTTCTCCCCGGTTTCCTGATCGTAGATATCTTTCTGGTTCCTGAGATCCAGGGCTTCTTTGAGCCGATCGGTCATCAGGCCCGAATAATCAATCACCACGAGCTTTTTATCATCAGTGTCCTGATTTTTTTCCATAAGGATCATGGCCAGCAGACCACCATCCATGAGGAACGGGACCAGGATCAGGCCAACAATAAAGCTTTTGGTTTTTACGGCAGCCCTCCTTTTTTTCGGGTGATGCGTGTTTTTTTTAGTACTTCTGACAGGATCTTCTGAGGATCGGTTCCTGAAGAGACCCGGATCTCATGAAGCTTTCCAAAGTTGTTGATTTTTTCAATTCCGGCCAATCCTTTCAGGGCTTCAACGCCCATGTCAGATTGAATCCGGATGGTATCATTGCCATACTGGTCCTGGATATGGGAAAGGGTACCGTCCAGCACTTTAGCACCCTTATAGATCATGAAAATATAGTCACACATCTTTTCTGCCATACCCATATCGTGGGTGCTGAAGATGATGGTGGAGCCTTCCTTCTGAAGGTCCAGGATCACATCCTTCATGATATCGGCATTCACCGGATCCAGCCCGCTGAAGGGTTCATCCAGGATAATGATCTCTGGTTTGTGCAGGATGGTGGCAATAAACTGTAGTTTTTGTTTCATCCCCTTGCTCAGGGTTTCCACCTTCTTGTCTTTGAATTCTGTCAGATCCAACAGGTTAAGCCAGTAATCGATCCATCTTTTAAGATCTTTTCCGTCATTGAGTTCTCCATGAAACTGCAAGAGCTCTCCAAGCTTCATCTTTTTATACAAACCCCGTTCTTCAGGCAAGTAACCAATACTGCAAGTACGCTGGCCGTTTAATTCTTTCCCATAGATGCTGCCTTTCGGGACCGAAAGGGTAAGGTCATTTACTGCCACTACCGATCCGAATGTTTTGGTAACACTGGATAGTTCAATAATATTCATAGCAAATAATAACTTGTGAGGAGCCACAAGGTATATAAGGGCACCTCTAAAAACCACTTATTATTACGAGCGGCTGCAAAAAGAGATAACAGCGTTGTCAGACAAAATCTTTCCTCAATGTAGCTTGGCTACATCTACGGAATATTTTGCCTTCCGCCTTG